>Ga0207681_10000018_pt1 | contig 278874 bp, 255 predicted proteins | sample KBSS53metaG_FD_184324 | JGI IMG/M metagenome (GOLD analysis project Ga0207681, IMG submission 184324) | Switchgrass rhizosphere microbial communities from Kellogg Biological Station, Michigan, USA - KBS S5-3 metaG (SPAdes) (version 2) | ecosystem: Host-associated > Plants > Roots >...
GAGGGGCGGATCGCACGGCCCGAGGGGCGGATCGCACGGCCCGAGGGGCGGATCGCACGGCCCGAGGGGCGGATCGCACGGCCCGAGGGGCGGATCGCACGGCCCGAGGGGCGGGCGCGGGTGCGCGCTCCGCGCTTACCCTCGCCCGCCATTGCAGGCCCCCTCAGCTCACTACGGACAGAAAATCGGGCACGAACAGTCCGACGTACACGAAACCGGGTTGCAGATGAAGGTCGCGCAGGGGCAGCCCGTCTTGCAGGACCTCAACGCCTCGGCGCAGTAGTTGGCGGGACAAGCGGCACGCGCGCCGGTCCCCATCGACGTCATGAAAGAGAGCGCGAGCGCCCCGAACAAGGGAAGAATTCTGGTCTTCATCGTACGTCTCCTTTCCTGAAGCTCCTCGAAGGGACAGCACCCCTCGGTTGCCGTTCTTTAGGAAAGCATGAGAAGTGCCAGGCCCAGACCGGACTTCCCGTAATGCTAGAGTCGGCGCCCCATGGGAGCCGAAAGAGACTTCAGCGCCTTGCTGCGCCTCCAGATCGCCGGCCAGCAGGGCACTGCGGCCGGTCTCCAGTTCAAGGGCGGCACTCCAAATCACTGGGCCCTGGCCGCGGCGACGGCCTATGGTTACGGCCTCAAGGGGACCCCGGCGGAACGCAAGGCCGGCCGCCAGAAGGTCCTGGACTTCTTCCATACCCAGGACGTCGTGGGACACATGGCCCGGGGCCGGGTCTCGGAGTTCGGCACGCCCAGCCATTTCGTCTGGTGGCAGGCGGCGCTGGCCGGGATCTGGCTGCTCGCCGAGCGGGCCGAGGATGCCGAGATCCTGAAGGCCGTCCGCACCTGGTGGATCCGCGAATTGACCGTGGAGGACCTCTGCGCCACTCCGAAGGGACGCGTGGTCATGCCCGGAGCCCGGTCGCACGTTGGAGGAGAGCTGGCGGACCAGACCCCCGACCGCGACCGTGGACGGAAGCTCATCCTCGGCGAAAAGGTGCGCCTCCCCAAGGACCTGGAGTCCCTCGACCGCACCGGCCTCTGGATCTTGCGCCAGATCCCCAGCGACGAACGGCGGCAGGTAGCGAGCGCGCCGCCCCAGCCGCCCCCGATGCTGGACACCCTGACGATCCTCAGGACCCCCACCGGCCACGTCGCCTGGTTCGACGAGTTCCACGGCCTGCGCCCCGCCTACTGGGCGTGGGCGGACTATGCCAGCGAAGAGGAGGCCTACGGCACGGATCCCGACTGGCCGAAGAACCAGCCGGGAGGACGCCGGCCTCCGGACCTGCCGGTGCCGGAGGTCCCCGGGGGTGAAAGGGGAGCGATGAGGGTGCTGTTTCGAGGCCGGCCCGCCGCTGCGATCCAGCAGGCGGCGGACAGCTCCGGATAACCTCTAAGTACGATCCTGGCCATCAGATAGATGTTATCTTTGGGGTATGGAGCGTGCGAGACTGACTTCGCAAGATCATTCCCCCAGTGGTGTCCCGCGGGATGTCATCCCACCTGCCCCCGACGATTCCGATAGGGAGCAGATCGTGGAGCGCCTGGGTTGGACTCCCCAAGAGCGCTTGAACTATCTACGAGACATGGTCGCCTTTGAAGAGCGCGCTCATCGGGCCCGCCGGCTGCGCTAAGCTCCTCTCGTGCCACTTTTCCAACCCGAAGAGGTTTTCCGCGTACTGAACCACCATCAAGTGGAGTACGTGGTGATCGGTGGCATCGCTGCCACTCTCCATGGGTCGAATCTGCGCACTGCCGACGTAGATATCTGCCCCCCCCGCGATCCAGAAAACCTTACCCGGCTGGCGGCGGCTCTGAAGGAGATGGAGGCCCGGATCCGAACCTCCGGTGTTCCCGAAGGCCTGCCCTTTGCCTGTGACGCAGAATTCCTTTCCAGGAACGATCTGCTCAACCTGGTAACTCGCTTTGGCGATTTCGATATCTCGTTCATCCCAGCCGGAACGGCTGGCTACGAGGATCTTTCCCGCAAGGCGATCAGGTTCGACTTGGAGTCGATCGTGGTTCCGGTCGCCGCTCTCGAAGACGTGATCCGCTCGAAGAGAGCCGCAGACCGCCCAAAGGACCGGCAGCAACTCCCGATCCTCGAGACTCTTCTCGAAGAGATCAGGCAGCGCGACAAAAATCCCGAGTAGGCCCCGCCTACGCCCGGGCCTGGCCGCCCATGCCCATGGCGCGGCGCAGCCACTTGCCCTGCACGCCCTTCATCATCTTCCTCATCTGGGCGTACTGCTTGAGCAGACGGTTGATCTCGGAGACCGAGGTGCCGGAGCCCATGGCGATGCGCTTCTTGCGGCTGCCGTTGAGGACGTCCGGGCGCTTGCGCTCGTGCGGCGTCATCGAGTTGATGATCGCCTCGACGCGCTGAAGGCCGCTCTCGTCCACGCTGGCGGCGTCGAGGCCGCGGAGGGGCCCGACCTTCGGCAGCATCTCCAGCACCGAGGCGAGGGGTCCCAGCTTCTTGAGCTGCCGGAGCTGGTCGCGCAGGTCTTCGAGGGTGAACTGCTGGCTGACGATGCGCTTCGCCAGGCGCTCCGTCTCGGCCGCGTCGAGACCGCGCTCGGCCTTCTCGATGAGCGACATGACGTCGCCCATGCCGATCATCCGCGAGGCCATGCGCTCGGGATGGAACAGCTCGATGTCGTCCGCCTTCTCGCCCATGCCGACGAAACGGATCGGCACCCGGGCCACGGTGCGGATGGACAGGGCGGCGCCGCCGCGGGAGTCGCCGTCCAGCTTGGTGAGGATGACGCCGGTCAGGGGGAGCACCGCGGCGAACTGCTCGGCGCTCTTGACGGCGTCCTGGCCGGTCATCGAGTCGGCCACGAAGAGGATCTCGTGGGGCTGGATGCGGTCGGCGAGCTGGCGGATCTCCTCCATCAGCGCCGTGTCGACGTGCAGACGGCCGGCGGTGTCCATGATGACGACGTCGTGGCCGCGCTGGCGGGCGACGGACAGCGCGCGGGCGCCGAGGTCCGCCACCTTCTCGCCCGGCTCGGGCTCGAGCACCGGCACGTCGACGCCCTGGCCGACCTGCTTCAACTGCTCGACGGCGGCGGCGCGCTGAAGGTCGCCCGCCACCAGCAGGGGGTGCTTGCCGCGCTTCTTCAGACGCTTGGCGAGCTTGCCGGCGGTGGTCGTCTTGCCGGAGCCCTGGAGGCCGCAGAGCATGAGGACCGACGGCCGGCCGTCGAGGCGCAGCTCGGCCCCCTCTTCGCCGAGGAGCGCGCTGAGCTCGTCGCGCACGATCTTGACGACCTGCTGGGCCGGGCTGAGGCTCTCGAGGACCTCCTGGCCCAGGGCGCGCTCGCGCACCCGGTCGATGAAGGGCTTGACGACCCGGAGATGGACGTCGGCCTCGAGCAGGGCCATCCGGATCTGGCGCAGCGCCGCGTCCAGGGCCTCGGGCGTGACCTTGCCCTCGCCCTTGAGCTGGCGGAAAACGTCTTGGAGCTTATCTTGCAAACCGTCGAACATGGGAAAAAGGCCTCTCTGGCTGCGCGGCGGGCTCGCCACGGATCCCTTGGGGAAACGGAATGGTAGCACGGCCAAATTTCCCGTTGGATCGAATCGATATACTCCCCCGCCATGGAACGTAGAGCGAAGATCATGGCCACGCTGGGCCCGGTGAGCCGGGACGAGACGGTGCTGCGCGGGCTGGTGCGGGCCGGGGTCGACCTGTTTCGTCTGAACCTCTCCCACGGCACCCAGGAGCAGCACCGCGAGACCCTGCGGCGGGTGCGCCGCGTCGCGGTCGAAGAGGGCTGCCACCTGCCGGTGGTCCTGGACCTGATGGGCCCCCGCTACCGCCTCGGGCAGATCCCCGACGAGCCCCGCATGCTCAAGCCCAATCAGGAGGTCGTGCTCGGCACCGAGTCGCCGGGCGTGGACCTGCCCGTCGATCCGGAGATCCTGGAGCATCTGAAGCCCGACGAGCGGGTGCTGATCGACGGCGGCCTGATCGAGCTGGTGGTCACGTCCAAGGAGGGCGACCGGGTGCGGGCCCGGGTGGTCAACGGCGGCCCGGTGAAGACCCGCAAGGGGATCAACCTGCCCGACAGCGCGCTCCCCTTCGAGATCTCGGAGAAGGACCGGGCCGACATCGCCTTCGCCGTGGCCGAGGGGGCGGACTACCTGGCCGCGAGCTACGTGGGCGAGGCCGCCCACGTCGAAGCCGTGCGCGCCGTGGTGATCGAGAACAAGGGGCGGATCCCCATCATCGCCAAGATCGAGCGGGCGACCGCCATCGAGCACCTCGACCAGATCACCGAGGCGGCGGACGGCGTGATGGTGGCCCGCGGCGACCTCGGGGTGGAGGTGCCGCTCTACACCGTGCCCGTGCTGCAGAAGAAGATCGTGGCCGCCGGGCGCCAGGCCGGCAAGCCGGTGATCGTGGCGACGCAGATGCTGGAGTCGATGGTCGAGCAGCCGCGCCCGACCCGCGCCGAGGCCACCGACGTGGCCAACGCCGTGTTCGACGGCGCCGACGTCCTGATGCTCTCCGGCGAGACGGCGGCCGGCAAGTACCCCGTGCTGGTCGTCGAGACCATGGCGCGGATCATCCTGGAGGCCGAGGACTACTCCCGCCAGAGCAGCAATCCCCGGCACTCGCTCAAGCCGCTCGGCCACGCCCACGCCCGGCGCACTATGGAGCTGGATCCCGACTCCGAGGGCGACGGCGGCGAGCCCGCCCTCGAGGTGCCCGACATGGTCTCCTCGGCGGCCGTCTACGCCGCCGAGCAGCTCGGCGTGAGCCGCATCGTCGCCTTCAGCCAGAGCGGCTTCACCGCCCGGCTGGTGGCCCGCTACCGGCCGCCGTCGCCGATCATGGCCTTCACGCCCGACGCGCGGGTGGCCCGCCAGATCCAGCTCGTCTGGGGCGTGCGGCCCTTCGTGGCCGAGTTCCAGGTTGGGAGCCTGGAGGACATCGTCCAGGTGGTGGAGCGCCAGCTCCTCGACGCGAAGCTGGTGCAGCCGGGCGAGCGCATCATCATCCTCATGGGGCACCCCGTGCGCGAGCGCCCCCTGACCAACCTGATGCGGGTGCACCGCATCCGTTCCCTCTAGCAGGAGCGGCGCCCATGATCCCTCTGCGCGACCTCGATGCCCGCCGGACGGGTCCCGCCGTGGTCACCATACTGCTGATCGTGGCCAACGCCCTGATGTTCTTCTTCGAGCTGTCGCTGGGAACGCGGCTGGAGGCCTTCGTGATGTCGGCCGCGTTCGTGCCGGCGCGGATCGCCGAGGGCGGCTTCTCCGCCGGCGACGTCGGCCTCGGGCTGGAGAGCGGCCTGCTCTCCATGTTCCTGCACGGCGGCTGGGCGCACTTCCTGGGCAACATGCTCTTCCTCTGGATCTTCGGCGACAACGTCGAGGACCGTCTGGGGCACGTCCGCTACCTGATCTTCTATCTGCTCGCCGGCTACGCGGCGACCTTCGCGCACCTGTGGGCCAGCCCGGGATCGACGGTGCCGGCCATCGGCGCCAGCGGCGCCATTTCGGGCGTGCTGGGCGCCTACCTCTTCCTCCATCCCAAGGCGCGCATCCAGACCCTGATCTTCTTCGGTTTCTTCATCCGGTTCATCTACGTGCCGGCGTGGGTATTCCTGCCGATCTGGTTCCTGATCCAGTTCCTCTCCGGGATCGCCTCCCTGCGGGCCGCCGATCCGCAGGCCGGCGGCGTCGCCTTCTTCGCCCACATCGGCGGCTTCGTGGCGGGCCCGCTCCTCCTGTTCCTCCTGGGCGGCGGCCGCGGCAGGGCCAGGGGGCCACGGCGAGAGCCCGCTGCATGGTCCTGACGATCGAGCGCCTGTTTCGCGTCGCCACTCTGCTCTTCCTCCTCGGCCTCGCGGACGCCTGCTGGGTCGAGCCGCGTCTGCTCCTCTTCCGGGACGACGTGCGGATCGACCTCGCGGCCCCGCGGGTGCGGGTGGCGCACCTCTCGGACCTCCACATCCGCAGCGACATGCCGCTGCTCCACCGGATCGTCCGCGAGATCGCCGCCGCCAGGCCGGACCTCGTCGTCATCACCGGCGACCTGATCCACGACGTGCCGGACCGGCAGGGATTCCTCCGCAACGCCGCCGTCGTGGCCGCGCTCGTCCGCGACCTGCGCCGGATCGCGCCGGTCTACGCCGTCCAGGGGCACAGCGAGCACCAGGGGGAATTGATGCCGATCCTTCAACAGGCCGGCATCGAGTGGCTGTCCAACGAGGGGCGCCGGATCGGCCCCGAGGGCGGCATCCTTCTCCTGGGCCTCAACACGCAGGTGGGCTTCGACTCCTTCGCCTGGCAGTGGCCGTCGCCCTTCCGTCCCATCGAGATGAAGAAGGATGTCCGGCTCTACGGCGCCCGCCGCGACGAGCCCTACCGGAACTTCTACAGCCACTACGATCCCGCGCCCGCCGGCCTCGCCGACGACGGCGGTCCCCTGGCCTGGAGCAATTACGAGGTCACCTGCGACGCCTGGATCGACGACGAGGACGCGGGGGTCGGCCTCGTCTTCCACAGCCGCTACGTGCGGGGCGAGGACCGGATGATCGAATTCAGCCGCGACGGCTCGCGGTGGGCCCAGGGGGGCGACTTCGCCGTCTTCGAGCACGGCTCGGCGCTGAAAGGCCGCACGGCCACGGGCGTGATCCCGGAGCCGAAGCGCTGGTACCGCCTCAAGGCCCGGACCGAGGTGACGCCGGACCGCCTGATCGTGCGCGCCAAGGTGTGGCCGGTGGACCGGCCGGAGCCGGCGAAGTGGCAGGCGGAGGCGGAGGACCGCTTTCCCACCCGGGCCGTCGCCGGCACGGTGGGGCTCTGGGCCTCGGGGGGAGGGACGACGGTCTACCGGAATCTGCGCGTCGTGGACAGGACGGGCCGGGTTCTCCTCGACGAGCCGCTCGCGCTCGCTCCCGGCGCTCGCAAGCCGCAAGGATTCCGCGTGGGTCCGAGAGGAACGCGCCTGGCCATGGCGCTGGCCCGCAGCCCGCGAGTGCCGCCCGGCACGCCGGCGGTCATCCTCTCCCACATGGCGGACGTGGCGCCGGAAGCCTCGCGAAGGGGCATCGCGGCCGTGATCGCCGGCCACACTCACGGCGGCCAGGTGCGCCTCCCCCTCTTCGGAGCCCTGACGACCCGCTCCTCGCTGGGAAGCCTCTACGACATGGGCCGCTTCGAATTCGCCGCCCCCAACGCCCGGGGGCTGACGACGCTCTACATCAACCCCGGTGTGGGGATGTCGGTGGTGCCGGTGAGGTTCTGGTGCCCGCCGAAGTGGGCGTTGGTGGAGTTGGGGGGATGAGATTGGAAATCGATCTGGACGACGAGCTCGTCGCCGAGGCCATGCGAGTCAGCGGGATTACGGAGCTGGAGGAGTTGATTCGTGAGGCTCTGCGGAGCCTGATCGCGCAAGGCGGGAGGAAATCTCTGCTCGATCTTCAAGGCAAGATCGAGCTCGCGCCGGGCTACGATCACAAACAGCTCCGATGAGGCCTGCGACGGTGAGCCCTCTAACGCTAAATCTCAGGCCTCTCCCTCCGCCTGTCCTTCCCACCTTTCTGGAGCCGCTCCTACCCTTCCGGCGCGCCCTCTACACCCTGCAATCGGGCCCCGACGCCAACCGCCGCATCCACTTCATCGACCACGGCGCGCCCTCCGCCCGACCGGTTCTGATGATCCATGGCAATCCGACGTGGAGCTTCCTGTGGCGGAAGGTGATCGCGCTGCTGCCAGGCTATCGGTGCGTGGCTCCGGACCTCCTGGGGCTGGGGTTCTCGGACCGGCTGCCCCGGATGGCGGACCACTCCGTCGAGCGCCATGGGGCGGCGATCGCGGAGCTGGTCGAGGCGCTCGATCTTCGGGGTGTGATCCTGATGGCCCAGGATTGGGGCGGCCCCATCGCCGCCCAGGTCGGGGCGCGGCTGCCGGAGCGGATCGCCGGGCTCGTGCTGTCCAACACGGCGGTGATCGTCCCGACGCATCCGCGGGGGACGTGGTTCCATAAATTCGCCCGGGTGCCGGGAGTGAGCGACTTCGTCTTCCGCGGGCTCGGGTTTCCCCAGAACGTCCTGGGGCGAATCCAGGGGGACCGGCGATCGATCCGGGGCGACGTGGCCCGCGCCTACCGCTGGCCGCTCCGTACCTGGAAGGACCGTCTCACTCCGCTCGCCCTGGCGCGGATGGTGCCCGACGGGCCAGACCACCCGAGCGTGCCCGCCCTCCGCCGGGGCGAGGCGTGGGTGCGCTCCTTCACGGGTCCGGTCGCTCTGGTCTGGGGCACGGCCGACCCCATCATGGGCCCGGCCCTGCGGCGGCACGAGCGGGAGCTACCACGGGCGGCTGTGACGCGCACCCGCGCCGGCCACTTCCTTCAGGAGGAGGTGCCGGAAGAGCTCGCCGCCGCGGTGGCAGGCGTCTCGCGCGGAGCGCCTCCCGCCTGAGCCGTCTTCCGGTGCCGCCAAGTCAGGTAGGCGGGCAGCATGGTGATCGCGACCAGCGAGGTGCACAGAGCTCCCAGGATGGCGACCTCCCCCGTGGTGCGCAATCCCGAGTAGTGGGAAAAAATAATCGAGCCGAAGCCCACGATGGTGGAGGTCGCCGCAGCCGCCACGGCCTTGCCCGTCTCGCGGAGCGCCTGGGTGAGCTCCTCTTCCGGCAGGTGCTTAACCTCGCCATAGCGGTGGAGGATATAGATGCCGTAGTCCACCCCGATGCCGATGATCATCGTCGTCACGAAGATGTTGATGAAGTTCATCTGGATGCCGAACAGCACCATTCCCCCGATCATCATCGTGATGCCGAGCAGCAGCGGCGTGAGGGCCAGCAGGACCGACCGGAGATTGCGGAAGTCGATCCACAGGATGAGGGTGACGAGGCCGAAGCCGAGGAAGCCGGCGATCCACGCGTCCCGCAGCACCATCGCCCGGACTCGCTGGTTGATCACGTTGACGCCGGTGAGCCGCGCGTGCGGGCCCAGTTGCTCGGCCAGCCGCAGGGCCTGGGGAGGCGCTTCCCGGCGCCAGCGGTTGGCCGGGGGATAGAGATAGACGGCGGCTTTCCAGCCCCCCTCCTTCTTCTTGATGTAGCGGTCCAGGAGCAGCTTGGTCTGCTGATTGCCCGCGAAGTCCGCGGGGCCGATGGGCTTCGTCAGGCCGACGGCCTGGCCGAGCAGGTCGAAGCCCTTCTCGAAGGGCTCTACCCGCAGCCCCTGCTTGGCCGCCTCGTCGGCGAAGGAGGCGCGGATGCGCGCCAGGTCGAGCGCTCCGCCGCGGTTCTCCGCCAGCCAGTCCAGGGCCACACGCTGCTGCCGCTCGGGCGGGATCAGCGAGGTCGGGCCGCTGAAGCCGTAGAGGATGCCCTGATTCACCAGGCGCTTCGCTCCGGCCGCGCCGCGTTCGGAGAGCTCGAGCACCTCCTCCAGGGAATCGCCGGTGAACGTGAGGATCATGGCGTCGAACCCCGAGCCGAAGTGCCGGCCCACCTCCGAGGTCACCTCGATGCCGCGGTTGCCGCTGGGCCGCATGGTCTTCATGCTCTCGTCGAACCGGATCTGGAACGCCAGGGCCAGCCCGACGAGCGTGAGGGCGAGGCCCGAGAGCAGCGCGGCGACGGGGTGGCGGATGCACAGGGCGGTCAGCCGGGTGGTGCCGAAGCCGTGCAGGAAGAGCTTGGGCTCCTTCTGGCGCTTCCGGTGGTGGTCCTCGCTCCAGGCGAGCATCGCCGGCAGCAGCACGAGGACCGAGGCCATGCAGAAGAGGATGCCGGTGCCGGTGAGCAGGCCCATCTGGCGCAGGCCGGTGAAATCGGTGAAGGTGAACGCGTAGAAGGTGGCCGCCGTGGTGATCGCGCCGGCCATGACGGCCGGTCCACAGGCCCCGCTCATGGCGGCCAGGGCCTGCTCCAGGCTGGCGCCGCCGCGCCGCTCCTCCACGTAGCGCCCGTACGAGACGATGACGAAATCGATTCCCAGGCCGATCAGGAGGGCGGCGCAGACGCTCGTGGCCGAGCTCAGGGCGCCGAAGACGGCGGACGCGAACCCGAAGGTGAGCACCAGGCCGCAGAGCAGGGGCACGAAGGCGTAGAGCAGAGCCCCCACGCGCCGGAACGCGAAGAGGAAAAGGATGAACACCCCGAGGGCCGAGGTGACGATGTTGACGATCATGTCCTTGCGGATCAGCCCGGCGTCGCCCACGGCCGTCAGGTGAGGGCCGCCGAGGTCGACCACGGGCTTGGGCGGCGGCTCGGGGCCGGCGATCTCCTCCCACCGCGAGAGGGTCTCGGCGATCACCCGGTCGGCGGAGGCCACCATGTGCTCGGTGAACGGGATGTCCTGGGGCGGCTTGACCGGCTCGGCCAGGATCAGCAGCAGCCGGTGGTCGCGGGAGAAGTAGTAGCCGCTGGTCCAGTCGACGTTGAGCGTGCCGCGCGAGCTCTCGAGGCGGCCGAGGAAGATCTCGGAGAGGCCCAGGGGGTCGTACCGGGCCAGCTCCTTCAGGGCGATGGCCTGGGGAGTCATGAGCTGGCGGCGCAGCTCGCTCACCCGGCGGCGGATGCCCTCGTCCTGGAGCTTGGCGGCCAGGCCGTTGCGCCCCGGCTCGTCGAGGAACAGCAGCGCCTTGGGAAAGAAGGTCTCCAGCAGCTCCGTGGGATCGCCGATCCGGTGCTGCACGTTCTTGAGCTCGGGAAGCTTGGAGAGCCCGGCCGCCAGCTCGTCGACCAGCGACTGGTAGGGGTCCGCCACCGCCCCCTCGGGCACCTTGACCACGACCAGCAGGAAGGTCTGGCTGCCGAAGTCCTGCAGGGTCTCGACATAGGAGCTCACCACCGGGTCCCGCCGGGGCAGCAGGTTCAGCATGTCGGTATCGAAGGAGAGCCGGGCGATCAGCAGGCCGGAAACGGCGACGAGCAACCCGAAAACCGCGAAGACCAGCCGGTAGCGATGCCTCGCGAATACGGCGAGGCGCTCCAGATACTTTCTCATCAATTACCTCGGAGGAGGTGGGGAGTCGTCCAACTCGCCGCGCAGGATGAGGCGGCCGAAGCGCACGAAGTACTCGATGCCGGAATAGACCGTCACCACCAGGGCCACCCAGAGGGAGATCGGGGCTAGGTGGGGGAACAGCCGCTCGATCTGGCTGTGGATGATGACCAGGGAGATGGCGATGATCTGGACGGTCGTCTTGACCTTGCCCGACAAGCCCGCGGGAATCACCAGGCTCTCGGCCGCGGCGAAGCCGCGCAGCGAGGTGACGGCGAACTCGCGGGCGATGATGACCACCACCATCCAGGCCGGCACCACGTGAGGGTTCATCTCGACGAGCGAGATGAACGCCGCGGAGATGAGGATCTTGTCCGCCGCAGGGTCGAGCAGCGTGCCCAGGCGGGTGACCTGCTTGCGCCGCCGCGCCAGGTAGCCGTCGAAGAAGTCCATCACCGAGGCCAGCAGGAACAGGCCCAGCCCCCACCACTCCTTGCCGTCGAACTTGGTGAGCAGCACCACCACCAGGGGCGGCACCAGCAGGATGCGGAAGATCGAGAGCAGGTTGGGAAGATTGAGCATCGGGGGTCGGGACGCAGACAGGCTGCCGCCGGTCGGCATTCTATGCCACCGCGAGGCGGACGAAACCAGATGCCACGACGCTACCGCGAACCGTCGAGGGAGGTCGTCAGGAGGAGGCGGTTGTTGGGGCCCCGGACGAGACGGGGCTTGCGGGTGTTCGCGAGGGTACTCCCGGAGGGGGAGAAGACCATCGCGGCGGCCGTGGTGGTGGGGAGCCCGAGGTCGGCGCCGCGATAGAGCGACAGCACGCGCCGTACGTACGCCCGGGTCTCGGCGAACGGCGGGATGCCCTTGTGCCGCTCGACGTTGCCGGGTCCGGCGTTGTAGGCGGCCACGGCCAGCTCGATCTGCCCCGCGAAACGGTCGAGCATCTGGCGCAGGTAGCGCGTGCCGCCGCGGATGTTGTCGTCGGGATCGTAGGGGTTCCGCACGTTGAGCAGGCTCGCCGTCGCCGGCATGAGCTGCATCAGGCCCATGGCGCCCTTGTTCGAGAGGGCCCGGGAGTTGTAGCCGGACTCGGTCTGGATGAGCGCCTGGACCAGCTTGGGATCGAGGTTCTGATTGCCGCTGTGGAGGGCGATCAGCGGCTCGAGGTCGGCATCGGGAACGGCCACGAGCTTCGCCGACAGCCGCCGGGTGCGCTGCGTGGTGTTCTCGTTCACGATGACCCTGCGTCCACTGGCCCCCACGGCGACACGTACATCCCCCGCTACGGCAAACGCCGGGCAGAGCGCCACAAGGAGAAGCCAGGCACAGGCGGAATACGCCGTTCTCGTCACGACAGACCCTTCGTAAAAGGTGCCGCGATCCCGGTGCGAGCGATCGTTGCTGTTTGCTACAGGGGGTCTATCTTATTCGCTAATGGGTAAATTGCAAGGGGGACTGTGCAGATTGGAGGTAGAGCCGCCCTCCGAGGGCGGCCCTACCCCGGTCCGAGCTGCTCGCGGACCGCTTCTTCGACGGACGCCAGAGCCGCCGGGAGCTTCTCGGGGTCCTTGCCGCCGGCCTGGGCGAAGTCGGCGCGTCCGCCGCCGCCGCCGCCCACGATGGCCGAGAGCTTCTTGACCAGCTCGCCGGCCTTGATCCGCGAGGTCAGGTCCTTGCTCACGGCGGCCACCAGGCTGACGTTGCCGTCGCTCCGGGTGCCGATCACCACCACGCCGGAACCGAGCTTGGAGCGCAGGGAGTCGGCCATGTCCCGCAGCTCGTTGGGCGGCGCGGGCGGCACCTCGCGGGCGAGCACGCGGATGCCGTCCACCAGGATCTCCTCGTCGCCCGAGGACGAGACGCTGCCGGAGACGAGCTGCATGCGCAGCTTCTTCATCTCGTGCTCCAGGTCGCTCTGGCGCTGGCGCATCTGCTCCGCCTTCTGGAGCTGCTGGTCGTAGTCGCCGGTGCGGATGCCGAGCCGCGCCACCAGCTCGCCGTAGGCGGCCCGCTGGCGGCGGATCTCCTCCAGGGCGTAGGTGCCCGTCAGCGCCTCGATGCGGCGCACGCCCGAGGCGACGCCGCGCTCGGACTCGATGACGAAGAGGCCGATCTCGCCCGAGTTGCGCACGTGGCAGCCGCCGCACAGCTCCAGGCTGAAGCCGGGGACGTTGACGGTGCGCACCCGCTCGCCGTACTTCTCGCCGAAGAGGGCCATGGCGCCAGCGGCGATGGCCTCCTGGTAGCTGCGCGAGATGATCTCCGTCGCCACCGCGCGGCGGATCCACTCGTTGACCAGGTCCTCGGTCTGCTCGATCTCCTGCCGGAACATGGCCCGGTGATAGGTGAAGTCGAAGCGCAGGCGGTCGGGCGCCACCAGCGAGCCGGCCTGGCGGACGCTCTTGCCCAGCGACTGCCGCAGGGCCGCGTGCAGGAGATGGGTGGCCGTGTGGTTGCGCTGGATGGCCAGCCGCCGCTCGTGGTCGACGCGGAGCTGCACCTTCATATGCCGCGAGAGGCCCCCCTCGTCCACCTCGACGAAGTGGAAGAAGACGCCGCTCTGGTCCTTCTGGGTGTCGACCACCCGCGCGCGGCCGCCGTCCCAGACGACGTCGCCGGTGTCGCCCACCTCGCCGCCCGACTCGGCGTAGAAGACCGTCTGGTCGAGGATGACGACGCCCACCTGCCCCTTCTGCAGGGTCGACACCCGCACCGGCGCGCCCTCCCGCCAGGTGGCGAGGCGCACCACCTCGGCCGGCGTGTCGATCAGCTCCGTGCGCTCGTACCCCTCGAAGTGGGTCTCGGCCAGCTCGGCGTGGCCGCGCAGCACCTCGCGCAGGGCCGACAGGCGGTTCTGCACCTCGGCCGTCGCCTTGCGCGACTGCTCGCGCTGGCCTTCCAGGGCCTCGGCGAAGCCCGCCTCGTCGATCTGGAAGCGCTCCTCCTCGGCGATCTCGCGGATCACCTCCAGGGGCAGGCCGTAGGTGTCGTAGAGCCGGAAGACCATGGCGCCGGGGAGCAGGGTCGAGCCCTGCGGGCGCAGCCGCTCGATCTCCTCCTGCACCTGGCGGGCGCCGTTGGCCACGGTCGAGAGGAACTTCTCCTCCTCGGCCTTGATGGTCGCCATCGAGGCCTGGCGGGTCGCCGCCAGCTCCAGATAGGCGCCGCCCATCACCTCGCCCAGCACCGGCACCAGCTTGTGCAGGAAGGGCTCCTCGAAGCCGAGCCGCATGCCGTGGCGCACGGCCCGGCGCAGGATGCGGCGCAGCACGTAGCCGCGCCCCTCGTTGCCGGGGATCACGCCGTCGGCGAGCAGGAAGGAGACCGCCCGCAGGTGGTCGGCGATCACCCGCAGGGAGACGTCCTTCTCCCCGTCCGCGCCGTACTTCGTGCCGGCCAGCTCGGCCGCCGCGGCCAGGATCGGCTGGAAGAGGTCGGTGTCGTAGTTGGACTGCACTCCCTGGAGCACGGAGGTGATCCGCTCCAGGCCCATGCCGGTGTCGATCGACGGCTTGGGCAGGGGCGTCAGGGTGCCCTGGGCGTCGCGGTCGTACTGCATGAAGACCAGGTTCCAGATCTCCATGTAGCGCCCGGAGTCCGAGCCCTCCGCGAAGGGGACCTCCGGCTGATCGGGGTAGAGGTCGACGAAGATCTCGCTGCACGGGCCGCAGGGGCCCGTCTCGCCCATGGCCCAGAAGTTGTCCTTCTTGCCGCAGCGGTGGATCCTCTCGGCCGGCAGGCTGGAGAGCTTCACCCAGAGGTCGAACGCCTCGTCGTCCTCTTCGTAGACGGTGGCGAAGAGCCGCTCCGGGGGGAGGCCCCAGACCCGGGTCACCAGGTCCCAACCGAAGAGGATGGCGTCCTCCTTGAAGTAGTCGCCGAAGGAGAAGTTACCCAGCATCTCGAAGAAGGTGTGATGGCGCGGGCTGGGGCCGACGTTCTCGAGGTCGTTGTGCTTGCCGGAGACGCGCATGCACTTCTGCACCGAGACGGCCCGCGGCGAATCCGCCTTCTGGGTGCCGAGGAAGATGTCCTTGAACTGCACCATCCCGGCGTTGGTGAACAGCAGGGTGGCGTCGCCTTGCGGAACCAGGGGCGAGCTCGGCACGATCCGATGCCCGCGCTCCCGGAAGAATTCGAGAAAGCCCGTGCGAATGTCTGCGCTCTTCATGATCCGTCTTCGTCTAAGGTCGGGAAACCGTCTGTAATCTCATTCGTCATCTCGTTTAAAATCGCGAGGATAGCACGGTGGGAAAAGCCCTTGCGGTCGAGGTGGCGGGCGAGCGCCTTGGGGTCCCGGCCGCCGCGGCGGGCCCAGGTTTCGGCCGCCTCGCGGGCCGCCGGCAGGTCGTCGTCGGGAGTCAGCTCGGCGAGAGCCTCCTTGATCGCCTCGCCGGGCGCCCCCCGTTTCGCGAGCTCGGCCTTGAGACGCGCCCGCCCCTCGCCTTTCCCCAGCCGGCCTTCGACGAAGGACCGGGCCGCGGCCCGGTCGTCGAGGTAGCCTTGCGACGTCAAGCGGTCGAGGGCCTCGTCGATCTCCTCGGAAGGAAAGCCGCGCTGGCGCAGCTTAGCCTCCAGCTCCCGCCGGAAATGAGGGCGGACGGCGAGGAGTTGGACAGATTTCTGGTAGCAGGTCGGGGGCATGACGTCCTCGTGTCAGCCCCGCAGGGGCGGTATGAATTAGCCCTGGGCGTAAGCCCCGGGATCGGGCGATCCCCCCTCAGACGTCAAGCCCCGCAGGGGCGGCAGGTTCTTCGAAGTGCCGCCCCTGCGGGGCTTGGGGAATCTATCGGACCGCCTACCCGGGGCTTACGCCCCGGGCTAATTCATACCGCCCCTGCGGGGCTGAAAACCAAAACAACTGCGTGCGGTCAGTTCTGCTCGATCTCGAACTCCAGGCCGCCGCTCAGCAGGTCGCTCTCGCCGGGCATCTGCAGCGACGACTCCATCTCCTCGCGGGAGACGTCGGCTGTGAACTGGACGCCCTGGATCTTGAGCCGGAACTCGTCGGGGTTGGTGGCGCGCTTGAGCGCCTCGTCCAGGGTGATCAGGCCGCTCTTGTAGAGCTGGTAGAGCGACTGGTCGAACGTCTGCATGCCGTACTGGCTGGTGCCGAGGGAGATCTGCTCGCGGATGTACTTCGTCTTCTCCTTGTTCTCGATGCACTCCCGGATGTAGGCGGTCGAGATGAGCACCTCGGCGCCGGGCACGCGGCCCATGCCGTCGGCGCGGGGCACCAGGCGCAGGGAGATGACGGACTTGAGCACCTGCGAGAGCTGGATGCGGATCTGCTTCTGGTGGTGCGGCGGGAAGACGGAGATGATGCGGTTGACCGTCTCGGTCGCGTCCAGGGTGTGCAGGGTCGAGAACACCAGGTGGCCCGTCTCGGCGGCGAGCAGGGCCGTCTCGATGGTCTCGTAGTCGCGCATCTCGCCGACCAGGATGACGTCCGGGTCCTGGCGCAGGGCGGCGCGCAGGGCGCCGGCGAAGGAGTGGGTGTCGACGTCGATCTCGCGCTGGTTGACGATCGACTTCTTGTCGCGGTGGAGGAACTCGATCGGGTCCTCGACGGTGATGATGTGCTCGGTGCGGGAGGCGTTGATGTAGTCGATCATCGCCGCCAGGCTGGTGGACTTGCCCGAGCCGGTGGTGCCGGTGCAGAGGATGAGGCCGCGGCGCTCCTCGCAGATGCGCTCGAGCACCGGCGGCAACATCAGCTCGCGGATGCTCTGGATGCGGGCCGGAATGACGCGCAGCACCAGCCCCACCGCGCCCCGCTGCTGGAAGACGTTGCAGCGGAAGCGGCCGAGCCCCGGCACCGAGTAGGCGACGTCGAGCTCGAGCTCCTCCTTGAAGCGCTGCTTCTGGCGGGCGTTCATCATGGAGAACGCCATCGCGATGGTGTCCTCCTGCATCAGGCGCTTGAGCTCGCCGAGCGGGATCAGGTCGCCGTCGACGCGGATCACCGGATGGCTCCCCACCTTGAGGTGGAGGTCGGAAGCCTTCCGCTCCACCGCGATCTTGAGCAGGTCGTTGATGTTCACTGGGGAAAGCCTCCTCCGGCGAACGGCCGGAATCCCATTAAATCGCCGCTGGCCCGGTCCAATTACCGCGTCTCGGGCACCGCCGCCGCCTGGTGGACCCGGGCGCCGACGGGATGCAGCCAGCCGTGGCGGTCTTCGATCGTGCCGCTGGTGATGCCCTTGAACTCCGTCAGGATCCGCTGGGTGACCTCGCCCGGGCAGCCGCGTCCGACCTGGATGCGGTCGATCGTGCGGATGGGCGTGATCTCCGCCGCCGTGCCGGTCATGAACACCTCGTCCGCGGCGTAGAGCAGGCCGCGGGGGACCACCTCCTCGCGGACCGGGATCTGGAGGTCCTTGGCGATTCTGACCACGGTGTCGCGGGTGATGCCCGTCAGGATCGAAGAGGCCACGGGCGGCGTGATCAACGCGCCGTCCTGCACCAGGAAGATGTTCTCGCCCGAGCCCTCGCTGACGAAGCCGCGGGCGTCGAGGGCGATCCCCTCGACGTAACCGTTGGCGAGGGCCTCCATCTTGATGAGCTGGGAGTTCAGGTAGTTGCCCGTCGCCTTGGAGACCGCCGGCATGGAGTCCGGCGAGACGCGGCGCCAGGAGGAGACGCAGACGTCGACCCCCTGCTCCGACTCCTCGCCCAGGTACTTGCCCCAGTGCCAGACGGCGATGAACACCTCGACGGGCGAGCGCAGCGGGTTGACGCCCAGCGTGCCGAAGCCGCGGAAGACGATCGGACGGATGTAGCAGGCGTTCAGGTCGTTGGCCCGGATCGTCTCGCAACAGGCCTCGGCGAGCTCCTCCGTGGAGAAGGCGACCGGCATGCGGTACACCTTCGCCGAGTTCTCGAGCCGCCGGAGGTGCTCGGCCAGCCGGAACACCGCCGGCCCCTGCTGGGTGTTATAGCAGCGGATTCCTTCGAAAACTCCCGAACCGTAGTGAAGGGCATGACTCAGCACGTGCACGGTGGCCTTCTCAAAGTCGATGAGCTGGCCGTTCTTCCAGATCCACTGGATACCGGCAAAGGGGTTGGACAAGGCGGCCTCCTTTGGCAGACTGCGAAGGAACCCTGATGCTAGCCCGAAGGGGTGGGCGGGGTCAATTTTGGCTTTGTTTTGAAGGCTGGGGAAAGCAGGATCAGGGCGGCTCCCACGACGGCCGCGGTCTCCAGTCGCAGGATGCGCTCGCCCAGGCCTACCGGGCGCCAGCCGGCGGCGAGCAGATCCTGGCGCTCGTCCGGCGCGAGTCCCCCTTCGGGCCCGACCAGGAGGACGCCCTCCGTGGTTGCCGGGTCGTTCGTCAGGGCGGGAGCGCCGTCCGCCTCCGGGTCGAGGAACCAGCGGCCGCCGGCGCCGGCCAGGGGGCCGATCTCCTTCCAGTCGTGGGGGCCGGTGACCTCCGGCAGGCGGGAGCGGTGGCACTGCTCGACCGCGGCGGCGGCCACCCGGCGCAGCCGGTCGAGAGTGCCGGAGCCGAGCTCCCGCGGCGCCCGGGCCATGTTCAGAAAGTGGACCGCGGAGACGCCGACCTCGGTCCCCTTCTCCACCAGCCAGGCCGCGGGCTCGGGCCGACAGGTGGGCACCAGCAACGAGAGCCGGAACGCCGGCTCGCGGTCCGGCGCGGGATCGCCCAGGGACACGGCGGCCGTGGTCCGATCGACCCGCGCCACGCGGCCCCACCGCGCCCGGCCCTTGCCGTCCACCACCCGCACTTCCGCTCCGGCCTCCACCCGGCGGGCTCGGAACAGGTGGCGGTAGGCGTCGCCCTCCACCTTGATCTCAGGGGCGTCGAAGAGGACGGGAGCGATGAGGAGGGTGATCATGGGGGGACATTGTAGGTCCCCGCTGGCGTAAAAGAGCACGGGAGGGAGAGCCGCGGGCAGCCCGCGGCTCTCCGGGAACCCCTAGCAGAGCCGGGTCGTACCGCCGTGCGTCGTCCCGCCCGGAATGCACGAGGCTTCGGCGCCGCCGGCGACCTGCTGCAGCAGGGCCTCGCTGTCCGAAGCCGTCAGGTCGCGGATGGTCTCCTTGGTGAACACGAGCTTCTTGTCTCTCTTTTTCATACATCCTCCTTGGATTTTCCTAGAATAAATTTAAAACAACCACCTGTCAACAGAAAAATAGAAGAAAAATCCGAAGGCGCCGAGGCTAGGATTCCCCGGCCGGGGAATCCTTCAGCGAAGCGAGGAGAAGCCGGTCCCAGGCAGGCTCGACCGGGGAAACCGAGGCGAGGAGGGCCAGACCGACACCGCTGGCGCCGACGCGAAATCCGGGATGGTCGAACCGATCGGCCCTTTCGGCCATGCGGTAGCCGGCAACGCCGAGGCCCGGCTCCCGCAACGCCACCGCCCGGCGCAGCCAGAAGCGGGCGGCCTCGCCCAGGAGCTCCTCGCCCGTCGTCTGATAGAGCCGGTTGAAGAGATGGCCGGCGCCGGCAGCCCCGTGGCAAAGGCCGGCATCGCGGATTCCGGCATCCTCGGCCGGGCAAGCGGCGGCGGCGCGGGCGATGCGGCGCGCATGGTCTTCCCAGGAGGTCTCGCCGGCGCCTCGCGCGGCCACCAGGAGAGCCGTCGCGATGCCGAGATCGCCGTGGCACCAGGCGAGCCGGGAGTTGTCCGCGTCGGCTCCCGGGGTGTAGAAGGCGGAGAAATGGAAGTCGCCCTCGGCCTGGCCTTCGCGGGCGAGCAGCCAGGAAACCGTGCCGGCGAGCAGCGGCCGGGCCTCCCGCGTGGCAACACCGGCGTAGCAGGCGGAGCCCAGCAGGGCGATCACGGCGGCCACGCCGTGGGCCATGCCAAGGTTGTAGGTACCTCGAGGAAAGAGCTGTCGGTAGGCGGGCTGGAGGGTCTCGGGCGAGTTGAAGAAGCCCGCTCCTTCCGGGGTGCGCTCGGCGCGGGCGGCGAGCTGGGACACCACGGCTTCGAGGAGGCTCGCCGCCGAAGGACGGGGCAGCCGCTCCAGCGCGTAGACTCCCAGGCCGACCAGGCCTTCGAACAGATCGTACTTGCCGCTCCACGGCCCGCGGGACAGCGAGTCGAGGAGGAGCTCGTCGACCGCCAGGCAACTGTCCTCCTCCTCCTCGAAAAGGCGCCCGGCCAGGTGGGCCGTGACCCAGGCGATGCCCGAAAACCCGAAGTAGAGGCCGGGCGGCAACCGGAGCTCGGCCACGGCGTCCGTGGCCTGATCGAGCAGCTCGACGGCCTTTCCCGCGTAGGCCTCGCCCGCGCCCTCGAAGGCGAGGTAGGCGTGCAGCAGGCTCTGGCCCGCACGGCCGTCCAGAGAGTTTCGCCAAGCGTCGAAGGCCGCGGCGCCGACGTTGCCGGGACGGCTCGAGGCGCCGGTGGAGGTGGCCTGGGCGATGTCTTTGGCGATGGAGAGCGCCTGGGCGGCCACGTCGCCGGAGAAGAGTGGACGCCATGGAGAATCCATGGCGCGATGATAGGCCAAAAAGCGCGAGCGATCGGCCCGACAGGGCCCTACGAAGACCCCGCCCGATCCTCTCTTCCAACCCGGAAGGCCACCCAGTCGCCAGCCGTCCGCCGGTCCCGCTCGGCGAAGCCCAGGCCGCGCATGCGGTCCAGCACCTGGCGCCCCCTTTCGACCAGGATGCCGGAGAGGATCGCCTCCGCCCTCGGCCGCAGGAGGCCCACGAGGTCCGGCATCTCGGGGAGGATCTGCTCGGGCACGACGTTGACCAGGGCGAGGTCGAAGAGGGGCCGCTCGCGCAAGGCCGCCAACCGGCCGGCGAACAGATGGGGCCGCAGGGCGTTCAGGCCGCAGTTGTCGCGGGCGTGGAAGGGGGACGCCGGATCGACGTCGAACCCCACCACGGAACGGGCGCCGAACAGCAAGGAGGCGAAGGAGAGCACGCCGGTGCCGGTGCCCACGTCGAGCACCCGCCGGCCGTTCACCTCCGCGTCCTCCAGCAGCTCCAGGGCGAGCGAGGTCGATTCGTGGCTGCCGGTGCCGAAGGCGGCGCGGGCGGGCAGCCGGAGCAGCCGCCGTCCCTCGGGCACCGCGACCGGCTCGTCGTCGGGCTCCCTGGGGTCGACGAACAGCGAGCGGCCCACGGGGAACGGCCGGGCCTTCTCGCGCCAGGTGGCGAACCAATCCGAATCGGGGACCGTGTCCTCCCCCTCCAGCTCGACGCCCGGGCCCATCTCGGCCGGCCCGGCATCGGGGGCAAACCACGCCTCCAGACGAGTCCGTCCGTCCGCCAGCATGGTCGACTGCACCCCGAGCGTCCCGGCCTCCCAGAGATCGGCCACGGCGAGGTCCTCCAGGTCCGGAGGCAGAAGGTAGAAGCGTCGAAGGTGCGGCAATGCTTGGCCTAGCCGAAGAAGTTCTTGACCCGCTCGATGACGCCCTTCTCTTCCTTCACGGGGTGGCCGCCCAGCTCGGCGAGCCGGCGCAGGAGCTGGAGCTCCTCGGGAGAGAGGTCGCGCGGGTTGGGCACGTCGACCTCGACCGTCACCACGTGGTCGCCCCGGCCGCTACCGTCGAGGCGGTCGATGCCCTGGCCGCGGAGCCGGAAGTCGCGGCCGTGGGCCGTTCCCGACGGCACGTCGAGGGGGGTCTTGCCGTGCAGCGTCTCCACCTCGACCGTGGTGCCCAGCACCGCCTGGGCGTAGTTGATGGACATGCGGGTCAGCACGGTCGAGCCGTCGCGGCGGAACTGCTTGTGCGGGCGCACCTGGAGAACGACGTAGAGGTCGCCCGCCGGACCGCCGCGGCGGCCGTGCTCGCCCTCGCCGGAGAGGCGCAGGCGGGCGCCGGTGTCGACGCCGGCGGGGATCTTGACCGTGATCGAGCGCTCCTCCTCCACCCGGCCCTCGCCGTGGCATTCTTCGCACGGATCGGAGATCACCCGGCCCTCGCCCTGGCACTGCGGGCAGGTGCGGGCGACGGTGAAGAAGCCCTGGGTGAAGCGCACCTGGCCGCGGCCGCCGCAGCCGGTGCAGACGGTCGGGGCCGCGCCGTCGGCGCTGCCGCTGCCCGTGCACTTCGGGCAGGTCTCGAGGCGCGGGATGCGCAGCGTCGTCTCGGTGCCGAACGCGGCCTCCTCGAACGTGAGCGTCAGGTCGTAGCGCAGGTCGGCGCCGCGGGTCATCCCCGAGCCGCCGCCGCGCCGCCCGCCCCCACCCATGCCGCCAAAGCCGAAGATGTCCCCCAGGATGTCGGAGAAGTCGGCGAAGATCGTCGGGTCGAAGCCGCCGGCCCCGGCCCCCGCGGACACCCCCTGATGGCCGAAGCGGTCGTAGCGCCCCCGCTTGTCGGCGTCGGAGAGCACGGCGTAGGCCTCGGCGGCCTCCTTGAAGCTCTCCTCGGCCGCCTTGTCGCCCGGGTTCTTGTCCGGGTGGTAGCGCACCGCGATCTTGCGGTACGCCGATTTGATTTCCTGCTGGCTGGCCGTGTTGCCGACGCCCAGCACCTCGTAATAATCGCGTTTCGCCATTCCTTCTAACCTTTCGACGAGCTGGAGCCGCCCGACCGCGTCAGCATGACGTCGGAGAGCGTGCGGGAGACGGTGTTCAGGTCGAAGATCGCGGCCTCCAGCTCGGCCTTCTTCTCGTTGTTCATCGCCATGCGCGCCTGCAGCAGGGCTTCATGGATCTTCTTCGCGTCGGATTCCTGGAGCATGTCGCGGAACTGCTCGAAGACCCGGTCGTTGCTGTAGATCAGCCCCTCCAGGCGGTTCTTGAGCTGGCGGATCTCGCGCCTCTCGACGTCGGCCGAGGAGTTCTTGTCCGCCTCGGTGACCAGGCGCTGGACCTCGTCCTCGGAGAGGCCGCCCGCGGGGTTGATCTGGATGCTCTGGGTGAGGTTGGTCGCCATGTCGCGGGCCGAGACGTTGACGATGCCGTTGGAATCGATGGCGAACGTCACCTCGATCTGCGGCACGCCGCGCGGCGACGGCGGGATGCCCACCAGCTCGAAGCGGCCGAGCGACTTGTTCTCGCCCGCGATCTGGCGCTCTCCCTGGAGGACGTGGACCTCCACCGTGCTCTGGTTATCCACCACCGTGGTGAAGATCTGGGTGTTTTTGGTGGGGATGGTGGAGTTGCGGTCGATGAGCCGGGTGAACAGGCCGCCCTGGGTCTCGACGCCGAGGGAGAGCGGGGTGATGTCGAGGAGCACGAGGTCCTTGATGTCGCCGCGCAGGATGCCGCCCTGGATGGCCGCGCCCATCGCCACCACCTCGTCGGGGTTGATCTCGCGGTTGGGCCTGCGGCCGAAGATCTTCTCCACGGCCAGGGCCACCATGGGGGTGCGGGTCTGCCCGCCGACCAGGAGCACCTCGTCGATCTGGTCGGCCCGCAGGCCGGCCTCCTTCATGGCGTCGCGGCAGGGGCCCTCGGTGCGCTCGACCAGGTCGCGCACCAGGTCTTCGAGCTGGCGGCGGGTCAGGGAGCGGGCGAGGTGGCGCGGGCCGGTGCGGTCGGCGGAGATGAACGGCAGGTTGATCGCCGTCTCCTCGTTGGCCGACAGCTCGCACTTGGCGCGCTCGGCGGCCTCTTTGAGGCGCTGCAGGGCCATGCGGTCCTGGCGCAGGTCGATGCCGGTCTCGCGCTCGAAGTCCTCGATCAGCCAGTCCATGATCCGCTGGTCGAAGTCCTCGCCGCCCAGGAAGGTGTCGCCCGAGGTGGCGCGCACCTCGAAAACTCCCTGGGAGAGCTGGAGGATCGAGATGTCGAAGGTGCCGCCCCCGAGGTCGTAGACGGCGATGGTGTTGGCGCCGTCCTGGCGGTCGAGGCCGTAGGCCAGGGCCGCCGCCGTGGGCTCGTTCAGGATGCGCACGACGTCGAGGCCGGCGATCTTGCCGGCGTCCTTGGTGGCCTGGCGCTGGGAGTCGTTGAAGTAGGCCGGGACGGTGATGACGGCCTCCCGCACCTCCTCCTGCAGGCTGTCCTCCACGAAGTCCTTGATCTCGCGCAGGATCAGCGCCGAGATCTCCTCCGGGCTGTACTGGCGGTCGCGGATCTCGACCTTGACGTCGCCGTTGACCGCCTCGGCCAGGGTGTAGGGGAGCACCTGCCGCGCCCGGTCGACGTTGGGATCTCGGAATTTGCGGCCGACCAGCCGCTTGACGGCGAAGACCGTGTTCTGGGGATTGGTGATGGCCTGGCGCTTGGCGATCTGGCCGACCAGCCGGTCCCCTTCCTCGGAGAAGGCGACGATGGATGCGGTGGTGCGGCTCCCCTCACGGTTCGGCAGCACCACGGGCATGGTGGCCTCCACGATCGCCGCGCAGCTGTTCGTGGTGCCGAGGTCGATGCCGAGGATCTTGCTCAAAGTCGCCTCACCGGGCCGTGCACCCGATTCGTAAGGCCGGCCGAGCCGGCCACAAGGAAGCCAGGACCGGCACAGCCGGCCTTACGGGCTTGAAGTTCCGTCTATTGTACGTGCGGAGAGCTTACAGGGCGAATCCGGTCAGAGGGCGGGCCCTTCCTCGCCGGAGTTCCCGCCCGGCGCGGCCGGAGCCGCGGCCGTCTCGGCCGGCACCGCGACCTTCACCATGGCCGGGCGCAGCAGGCGGTCGTGCAGCTTGTAGCCTTTCCGCAGCTCGGCCACCACCGTGGGCGTCTTCGTCTCCGCGCTCTCCTCACGGGCGACCGCCTCGTGCAGGGTGGGATCGAACGGCTGGCCAATGGCCGGCACCTCCGCGACGCCGAAGCGGCGCAGCAGCTCCTGCATCTGGCGGTGGATCATCTCGACCCCGCGCTTCAGGTCCTCGGCGGACCCCTGGGCCGAGAGGGCCAGCTCGAGGTTGTCGGCGACGGTGAGGATCTCGCGCATCGGCTCCAGCAGGGCGTAGCGCTTCAGCTCCTGGCGCTCGCGCTCGCTCCTCTTGCGGAAGTTGTCGAAGTCGGCCAGGGTGCGCACCAGGCGATCGCGCACCTCCGCCGTCTCCTGCTGCTGGCGGCCCGCTTCGCCGGCAGCGGTGCCGGCGCCGGCGGCCGGAGCCTCCGTCCGGGAGCCCATCTCGACTTCCTCCACCGCCGCCATCGCGTCGCGCATGGCGGCCTCCAGGTCCGGGCTCTGCTCGTCCAGGTCGAGGGCCAACTCGGGGGTGTCGCTCGCGTTTCTCGTGTCTTCTGCCATCGCCATGCTCCCTCTCGCTCTGTCAGTCGCGCTATCTATCTATATAAGGAATGGAGGCCCGGTCTCATTTCCGCTCGGGCTCGCCGGAGAAAGTCTCCCCGAGGGCCCGGCTGAGGGTCTCCCCCAGGAAGTTCACCAGCGGGATGATCGTCTCGTAGTCCATCCGGGAGGGGCCCACGATGCCGAGGGTGCCGAGCGGCCGCTCGCCGACGGTGTAGGGCGCCGCGACGACGCTGAAGTCCAGCTCCGACGTCAGCTCGCAGTCCTCGCCGATTAGCACCCGCACGCCGCCGCCCAGAATGCACTGGTTGAGGATCTTCACCAGGCGCGCCTTGTCCGCGAACGCCTCGAACATCCGCCGCACCCGTTGCACGTCGGAGAGCTCGGGCTTCGACAGCAGCATCGAGGTGCCATCCACCACTACCCCGGGGGCGCCGTCGACGGAGAAGCCGGTGCGGGCGAGCTCCAGGGTGCGGGCGAGGGCCCGGTCCATCTGCGCCTTCTCCTCGCTCATCATCCGCAGCAGCCGCTCGCGGATCTCGCGCAGGGTAGAGCCGCCGAAGTTCTCGGTGAGGTAGTTGGAGATCCGCACCAGCTCCTCGCGCGGCACCTCCTCCTCCGTCTCGATCACCTTGTTGTCGATGAAGCCGGTGGAGGACACCACCACGCACAGGACCTTGCGGCCCGAGACGGGGATGAAGTCCACCGCCTTCAGCACCGTCTCTCCGATGGCCGGCGTGACCACGATGCCGACCTGGCTCGACAGCTCCGAGAGGAGGTGGGAGGCGGTCCCCATGAGCTGGTCGGCGTCGGTCGCCCCGCTCTTGAGGTTCTCCTGGATGTAGCGCCGCTCGCGGGCCGGCACCGCCCGCGCCTCCATCATCGAGCCGATGAAGAGGTGGTAGGCGGAGGCCGTGGGCACCCGCCCCGCCGAGGTGTGCGGCTGCATGAGGTAGCCCCACTCCTCGAGATCGGCCATGACGTTGCGGATCGTCGCCGCCGAGAGCCCGAGCTTGCCGTGCTTGGCGACCGAGCGCGAGCTGACCGGCTCCGCGCTCAGGATGTAGGTCAGGATGACGTCCTTCAGGATCTCCCGATCCCGGGCCGTCAGCCTTCCATGGTCCTTGGCGTCCAGCATGCGCTTTTCCTGGTTCGCTTGTTCCGGGTCTGAAGTTTTCGTTATCTAGCACTCTCGACGCGAGAGTGCTAACGCATGATAAGCCCACGGGCCCTTCCATGTCAAGGAGCGAATGAATCCAAAGTACTGAGAGCAGGAGACTTTTCTCCGTCTTGCCAGGTCCGGGGCGAGGGCTGTATCGTTCCTCCATGACAACTTCGCTGGCAGGTCTCCGCTTCTCCCTGGTCGGCCCCGGCAGGGTCGGGGCGAGCCTGGCCCGCTGGGCCGAGGTGGCGGGGGCGGAGCTCGTCTCGGTCGCGGGGCGGCGGCAGGGCCGGGTCGCCTGGCGGGGAGGCCCGCGGCGGGTGTCGCTGTCGAAGCTCAGGACGGAGGGGCAGAATCTCCTCCTGATCGCCGTGGGGGACGGCGTGGCCAGGGGCGTAGCGGCCACCCTCGCCCGGCGCCCCCAGGCCCGGGTTGCCCTCCACACCTCCGGCAGCCTGGACGCCTCGGTGCTTGCCGCGCTGCGGGAGGCCGGCGTGGCGACCGGCTCCCTCCATCCCCTGAAAGCCTTTCCCCGCCCGCTGACCGACCCCGCCGAGGCGCGGGGGGTCTTCTTCGCCGTGGATGGCGACCCGGAGGCGAAGGAGCTGGCCGGCCGGCTGGCGGCGGCATGGGGCGGGGTTTCCGCCGAGGTGCCGGCGGAGGCGCGGCCGCTCTACCACTTCGCGGCGACCCTCGCCGCCGGGGGCGTGACCACCCTGCTCGCCGCCGCGGCCGAGCTCGCCGGCCGGCTCGGCCTGCCGGCGGCGGTGGCCCGGGGCTACGTCGAGCTCGCCCGGGGAGCCGTGGCCGCCGCCGGCAGGAACCTGGAGGAGGGCCGGCCCCTGGCTGCCGCCATCACCGGCCCCGCCGCCCGGGGGGACCGGGAGACCCTGACGCGCCACCTGCAGGGCCTGGAGCGGACGGCCCCGGAGAAGCTGCCGCTGGCGATCTTCCTGGCCCTCGAGACGCTGAGGCAGACGGGACGGCTCGAGGAGACGGAGACCGCCTGAAGGATCCGCCCAAGCCCTCCGGCCCCCCCGGCAATTGACGCACCCCCAGGAACCGGTGCTATGCTCCGAAGTCCTATTTAAGCCCGCGTAAAGCTATGGTGTTCTTCAATTACAGCACGATGCAGATGGCGGCCAAGGTCGTTTACTACGGCCCTGGTCTGTGCGGCAAGACGACCAACCTCCATTACATCTACCAGCACACCACCAACGAGTCGCGGGGCGAGATGGTTTCGCTCGAGACCGAGACGGACCGCACCCTCTTCTTCGACCTGCTGCCCATCGACGTCGGCTCGATAGCCGGCTTCAATACCCGCATCCAGCTCTACACCGTGCCCGGCCAGGTGTTCTACAACACCACCCGCAAGCTGGTGCTGAAGGGCGTCGACGGCGTGGTCTTCGTGGCCGACTCGCAACGGGCGATGGTGCAGGCCAACCTGGACTCGTTCCATAACCTGGAGGAGAACCTGGCGGAGATGGGGCTGTCGGCGGACACCCTGCCGCTCGTCCTCCAGTTCAACAAGCGGGACCTGGCCGACATCTGCACGGTCGACGAGATGAACGCCAGCCTCAACCGGCACAACTGGCCCTCGTTCGAGGCCTCGGCGGTGACGGGCATGGGGGTCTTCGAGACCCTCAAGGGAATCTCCAAGCAGACGCTGCTGTCGCTCAAGAAGCGGCTGGGACGCAGCGAGCCGTCCACCCCGCCGGCGCGGCCCGCCGCCCCGGCCGCGAGGCCGGTGCCGCCGCCGGCCGCCGCCGCTCCTCCAGCGCCGCCGCCAGCCCGGCCGGCCGTGCAGTCGGGCTCCTACCCGCAGGTCGCTCCGCCGGCCGCGCCCGCCGCGCCGCCGCGCCCTTCGGTGCCGCCGCCAGCTCCGCCGCCCCTCACGGCGGCTCCCGTGCCCGCCAGGCCGCCGGCCCCGGCCGAGGCCCCGGCGCCGCCCAAGGCGCCCCCGGTAGGCAAGAGCCGCACGATGGACGTGCTCTCCGAGCTCGAAAAGCTGCGCAAGGAGTCGATCCAGCAGGCGGGGCACGCGCCCGCCGCGCGGCCGGCGGCCCCGCCCGCCGCCAGCAACGGCCGGGGAGAGCTCTCCAGGACGATCGAGCTGACCCTGCGGCGCGCCGACTTCCAGCGCGCCCGCCGCTTCCTGGTCAGCTTCCAGGTCGAGGACGACCAGAACCGGGTCATGGACGCCGTACGCGACCTCCAGGTCGACATCAAGGACGCCGCCGGGCTCGAGAAGCTCCTCCTGCGCCTCAACATCGCCTTGAACTCCAAGGAATAGCGGGTAGGGCGCGATGCGGTGCCCGTTTTGCTCCGAAAACCGCGACCGGGTGGTCGACTCACGGGAGAGCCGCGACGGCGCGACGATCCGCCGCCGCCGCGAGTGCCTGAGCTGCAGCCGGCGCTTCACCTCGTACGAGCAGATCGAAGGCATTCCCTACATGGTCGTCAAGCACGACGGCACCCGCGAGGAGTTCAGCCGCAAGAAGCTCCTCGGCGGCCTGCTCAAGGCGTGCGAGAAGCGGCCGATCCCCCTGAAGAAGCTGGAGTCGATCGCCGACCAGGCCGAGTCGATGCTGAACGAGCGCGAGGACCGGGAGATCTCGACCCAGGAGCTCGGCGCCTTCATCATGGAGCGGCTCAAGGAGCTCGACCAGGTCGCCTACGTCCGCTTCGCCTCGGTCTACCGCCGCTTCGAGGACATCGACGCCTTCATGGACGTGGTCCGGTCCCTGCTGCAACCCGGCAAGGAGCCCAAGGAGGGATAAGACGATCATGGCCGCCCGGTTCGAATCCCTCTTCGTGATCTCCCGCTTCCAGGCCGAGCTCGACCGCCTCTTCCAGGAGGCACTGCAGATCGGCGAGAGCGACCTGCCGCTCGGCGAGTGGCAGCCGTCGATCGACGTCGTCGAGACGCCGGCCTCGGTCCAGATCCTGGCCGAGCTGCCCGGCTTCTCCGCCGCCGACCTGCGGATCGAGGTGCGGGGGACGCGCATCCTGATCTCCGGCACCAAGTCCACCGCCCTGCCCGAGGCCCAGCGCCTCAAGTTCCACTGCCTCGAGCGGGGGCACGGGCGGTTCAGCCGCGAGATCCACGTCTTCTCGCCCGTCAACACTCACAAGGGGACCGCCCGCCTGGCCGACGGCCTGCTGACCCTCGATTTCCCCAAGATCGAGGACAAGCGGCAAGAGGCTCGGGTATTGCATATCGAGGAAGCCGAGGGTACCGCGGATGAGTAGACCGCCAGGCGAGCCGCAGGAAGAGGCGATCAAAATCCCCGACGTCCTGCCCGTCCTCCCGCTCAAGGACACCGTAGTCTTCCCCTACATCATCCTGCCGCTGTCGGTGGGCCGGGACAAGAGCGTCCTGGCCGTCGACCGGGCGCTGTCGGAGAGCCGCGTCATCATGCTGGTGGCGCAGCGCGACGCCGCGAACGACAACCCCACCGAGCCGGACCTCTACGAGGTGGGCACGGCGGCCGTGATCATGAGGATGCTGAAGCTGCCCGACGGCCGCATCCGCATTCTCGTCCAGGGGCTGACGCGGGCCCGGGTGAGCCACATCAGCCAGGTCGAGCCCTACCTCCAGGCCAAGATCGAGCGCATCGACGAGCCGCCGATCACCGAGAGCGCCCTGGAGGTCGAGGCCCTGGTGCGCAGCGTCAAGGAGAGCATGGACCGCGCCGTCACCCTCGGCAAGGGGATCTCGCCCGAGGTCATGGTGATCGCCGCCAACCTGGAAGACCCGGGGCGGCTGGCCGATCTCGCGGCGAGCAACCTCGACCTCAAGCTCGCCGAGGCGCAGTCGGTCCTCGAGACCATCGATCCCATCATCCGGCTGCGCCGGGTGAGCGACCTGCTGGCGCGCGAGATCCAGGTGCTCACCATGCAGCAGGAGATCTCCTCGCAGGCCCGCGGCGAGATCGACCGCAGCCAGCGCGAGTACTTCCTGCGCCAGCAGCTCAAGGCCATCCAGCAGGAGCTGGGCGAGGGCGAGGAGCTGACCGAGGAGATCGCCAACTACCGGCGCCTGGCGGACGAGAAGAAGGTCCCCGAGGAGGCGCGCGAGGAGCTGGAGCGGCAGATCCGGCGTCTGGAGCGCAGCCACCCCGAGAGCGCCGAGACGCAGATCATCCGCACCTACCTCGACTGGCTGACCTCCCTCCCCTGGGACACCACCTCCGAGGACAACCTCGACCTCGAGCACGCCCAGCAGGTGCTCGACGAGGACCACTACGACCTCGAGCGGATCAAGGAGCGCATCCTCGAGTACCTTGCCGTGCGCAAGCTCAAGTCGGACACCCGCGGCCCCATCCTCTGTTTCGTGGGCCCGCCCGGCGTCGGCAAGACCTCCCTCGGGCGGTCGATCGCCCGCTCGCTCGGCCGCAAGTTCGTCCGCATCTCGCTCGGCGGCGTGCGCGACGAGGCGGAGATCCGCGGCCACCGGCGCACCTACGTGGGCGCGCTCCCCGGCCGCATCGTCCAGGCGATCCGCCAGGCGGGGACGAGCAACCCCGTCTTCGTGCTCGACGAGATCGACAAGATCGGCGCCGACTTCCGGGGCGATCCGTCGTCCGCCCTGCTCGAGGTGCTCGATCCGGAGCAGAACTTCAGCTTCGTCGATCACTACCTGGGGCTGTCCTACGACCTCTCGAAAGTCATGTTCATCGCCACGGCGAACATGCTGGAGCCGGTGCAGCCGGCGTTCCTCGACCGCATGGAGATCATCCGCCTCACCGGTTATACGCAGGAGGAGAAGCTGCGCATCGCGCGGCTCCACCTGATCCCCAAGCAAACCCGGGAGCACGGCCTCACCGACGAACAGATCACGTTCGACGACGAGGCGATCCGGGCCGTGATTTCCGGCTACACCAAGGAAGCGGGCCTGCGCAATCTGGAGCGCGAGCTCGCGGCGATCTGCCGTAAGGTGGCCGTGAGGGTGGCGCGCGGCGAGGCGGAGCGGGTCGAGGTCGATGCCCAGAAAGTCGAGCAGTTCCTCGGCCCCCGCAAGCACTTCGCCGAAGAGCTGCTCAACCGCGACCGTGTGGGGGTCGCGACCGGCCTCGCCTGGACGTCCGTGGGCGGCGACCTGCTGTTCATCGAGGTGGTGGCGGTGCCGGGCAAGGGGCAGCTCCTGCTCACCGGCCAGCTCGGCGACGTGATGAAGGAGTCCGCCCAGGCGGCGCTCTCCTACGCCCGCGCCTACGCCGCCAGCCATGGCGGAGTGCCCGAGGATTACTTCGCCAAGCACGACCTGCACGTGCACGTGCCCGCCGGCTCCATTCCCAAGGACGGCCCGTCGGCCGGCATCACCATCGGCACGGCGATCCTCTCCGTCCTGACCGGCCATCCGATCAACCGCCGGGTGGCGATGACGGGCGAGATCACTCTACGCGGCGACGTGCTGCCCATCGGCGGATTGAAAGAGAAAGTGCTCGCCGCCAAGCTCGCCGGCATCCACACGGTGATCGTGCCGAAGCTCAACAAGCGCGACCTGACCGAGATCCCGGCGACGATCACCGACGGGCTCACCTTTCATTTCGTCGATCACATGGACGACGTGCTGAAGATCGCTCTGCTCAGTGCCGACCAGCGGCAGCCCGAGGTGACTCCCGAGGGCACGCCCGCGGACATCGCCGCCGAGCAGCCGCAGCCTGCCACGGTGTGAGACGACTCCCGCCGCTCACCGGCGAAGACCACCTGATCGATTGGCTGCGCCGGCGGCTGGACGCGCCACTGATCGGCGACGACGCGGCGGTCCTGCCGCTGGACGGACCGTTCGCCGTCACCGTCGATCACCAGATCGCCGGCGTTCATTTCCCATCCGGTCTCGATCCCGCTCTCCTCGCGCGCCGCCTGCTTGCCGTCAACGTTTCCGATCTCGCGGCCATGGGGGCCTCTCCCGCCTATGCATTCCTCGCTCTCGCCGCACCCGGCGGTTTCGATCACAAGCGGTTCTTCACCGCTCTCCTCGCCGCCTGCCGGATGTTCGGAGCGCGGCTTGCCGGCGGCGACCTCGCGAAGAATCCAAACGGCGTCACCGCGGTACTGACTCTGCTCGGAACGAAAGACGAGCAGTCCCGCTGGCTGCACCGTGACGGCGCCGCACCGGGGCATGATCTCTGGCTGGGAGGAACGGTCGGCGAATCCGCCGCCGGCCGGCTGCTGATCGAACGCGGCGCCCGCATCGCCGGCCGGCGCGTCGAGCTGCCGGATTTTTTGGAAGCGTTTTCTTCGTTGCGCGGGGCCGCGCGGCGGGCCGTCCGCCGCCATCTTCAGCCGCGCCCCGGAATCGAGCTGGGCCGCTGGCTCGGTCGCCAACCGGCAGGCGCGGCGATGGACGTGTCCGACGGCGTTGCACGCGATCTCCACCGGCTCTGCCGCGCCAGCGGCGCGGGCGCGGAGATCGATGAGGACGCGTTGCCGTTCTCTGATCGTTTCACGCTTCTTTGTGAAGCGATCGGCGCCGATCCGCTGGCGCTGGCGCTCGGCGGCGGGGAGGATTACGTTCTGCTCTTCACCCTGCCGGCCGGCCTCGCGCCACCGCCGGAATTCTCCTGCCGCCGGATCGGAACGATCACGAAGCGGCACGGCGTAGCGCTCCTATCCGACGGCAAGCGCCGCAATCTGCCGGACCTGGGCTGGGATCACATCACGAGCGGAAAATAAAAAACCCCGGCCATAGCCGGGGTTTTTCGTCGACGGCCCTGGGGCCGCCAGGAATCAGCTGAAGAAGCCCTGCAGACCCTTGAACAGACCCCTGAGCTTCTTCTCGAGGTTCTGCTGGGTCTTTTCAATCGCCTTCAGGCGCTGCGCGAACGCGCCCGTCGGCTCGCTCGCGCTCGCGGCACGCCCACGACCCTTGGCAGCAGCCGCCGGGCGGCCAGCCCCGGCGCCGGAGCCCTTCTTGCGGCCGCCGCGGCCGCTCTCGCCGCGCAGCTGACGGAATACGTCGACCGCCTGCGGATAGAAACGACGCGCGCGGCCCTTGCCCTCGTGAGGCAGGCGATCGGAGTGGAGACGGACGTAGCGCACCAGCGTGGGATAGGAAATACCCGTCGTCTCGCTGATCTGCGTGAGTGTCATGAGACCGCCCGACTTCTGCGGACGGCCGGCCGACTTCTTCGCCGCGGCGGCAGGCGCCGCTGCGGGACGGCCCGGACGGCCAGGCGGACGGCCAGGACGGCGGCCCGTGCCGGTCGTCTTCGCCGCGGCGGCACCGCGCTGAGACGAGGAAGCGGCCTTGCGGCCTCCGGCGCGCTTGGCCGCCGCGGGCGCGGCCTTGGCCGGACGACCGGGACGGCGCTTGCTCGCGGCAGGCTTCTCCGCTCGCGGCGCGGAAGCGTCCTTGCGCGGACGGCCCCGCTTGCCCGCGTTTTCGTTCTTGATCTCGTCGAAAACCGGCAGCGCGCTCTCGGGATAGCGCTGCTTGCGGCCTTTGCCCTCGGCGGGGATACGGTCCTGATACATCTTCTTGTAGCGCTGCAGGGTGGGCATCGAGATCCCGGTTTTCTGCGAAATCTCGGAGAGTGTGAAGAGCTTGTCGCCGTCGCCTTGTTCGGCCCGGCGTTGGGTTTCAGTTTCGGCCATGATGTTCCTTTGCCTCCTCGGTTGAATGGAAATAAGAGGATGAGTCGGTCATATAAATCTCGTAAATCCCGCTCATTATCAAAAAGTAATCCCAAACTGTCAATAGTTTTGGCGAAAAATTCCCGTCATACGGCTCTAAAAGGAGCTTTGAAGAGACGAATGGGGCCTTCGGGAGTGAAAGGCGGAGCCAAAGCGGGCGTTGAAGGCCCTCACTTTGATCAGGTGCGCGCAGCCGAGAAGACCGCGCCCAATTTCGTAAACTTGTCCACTCCGTCTTTTCTTCCCATGCCTTGAAAGATCAAGAATGTTTCAGCGAACGCTCCGCGAATCGGTCCTGCCGTAGAATGCGCGCCATGACCGACGACACCCAAAACGACGACACCAAGAACGACCGAACCAAGAAAGCGATCTACCACGAGGCCCTGCGCGAGTTGGACGCGGTGCTCGAAGGCGTGGACGACCCGATCACCGCGATGGCGACCTGCTCCTGCGTGCTCCATCAAAGGCTTCCCTATGCGAGCTGGACGGGTTTCTATCGCGTCGTGGCGCCGCGGCTGCTGCGCGTCGGCCCCTATCAAGGACCGCTCGGATGCCTGGAAATTCCATTCGATCGCGGCGTCTGCGGCGCCGCCGCGCGGGAACGCGCGGTGCAGATGGTGCCCGACGTGCACGCGTTCCCGGGGCACATCGCCTGCGACGCGGCCGCCCGTTCGGAGATCGTGATCCCGATCTATGCTCCGGACGGCGATCTGGTGGCGGTGTTGGACATCGATTCTCATCAGCCCGGCTCTTTCGATGACGACGACCGCGTGGGGCTGGAGCGCATCGCCGAGCGTTTGCGGCCCTGCCTGGGCAACGGCGCGGTGTTTTACAAAGAGCCGGCGCCGGGCGCCTGATCGTTACGGGCGCCCCGCTCGCCGAGCCCGAGATTCTTGATCAGATAGGAGAGCGCCTGGCGCGAGATGCCGAGGTCGCGCACGGCCTTGGCGCGATTCCAGCCGTGCTTCTCAAGAGCTTGGAGAACCAGCCGCCGCCGCAGGGCATCCAACTCCCGGTGATAGGAAGCTCCGCGCGCCTCGCCGGCTTGCGGCAGCTCCAGATGCTCGGGCGCGATCGTGTCCCCGGCGGCCAGGGCCGCGGCCACGGAGAGCACGTTTTCAAGCTCCCGCACGTTGCCCGGCCAGGCGTGGGTGAGCAGCCGGCCCCGCGCTTCCCGCGAGAGATATGCCGGCGCCCGTCCTCGCAGCCGGCCGAGAAAGTGATCGGCGATCAGCAGCACGTCGCCGCCGCGATCACGCAGCGGCGGCAGCTCGATACTACCGACGCGCAACCGGTAATAAAGGTCGCGCCGGAACGAGCCCTCGCCCACCATTCGCAAGAGATCGCGATGAGTGGCCGCGAGCACTCGCACGTTCACCCGCCGCGATTCGCTCTCGCCCAACCGGCGGATCTCCCCTTCCTGCAGAACGCGCAACAGCATGCCTTGCGCCGAAAGCGGAAGGTCGCCGATCTCGTCCAGGAGCACCGTGCCGCCGTGAGCGGTTTCGAACACGCCCTTGCGATCGCGGTCCGCGCCCGTGAAGGCGCCTTTCGAATGACCGAACAAATCCGAAAGAAGGAGCGTCTCCGCGAGGGCGGCGCAGTTGACGGCGACGAAGGCGCCGCCGGCCCGCGAGCTGGCGCGGTGGACCTGCCGCGCGGCAAGCTCCTTGCCGGTGCCACTCTCACCCAGGATCAGGACGGGCAGATCGCCGGGAGCGAGCCGCGCCATCCGCTCGAGTGCCGACCGCAGGGCCGGGCTGTCGCCCACCAGGCCTCCCGTGCTCTGCTCGACAGGAATTGGCGCGAACGCGGCAGCCGGCGGCGCCGCCTCTTCGGCGGGCGGACCGCTCTTCACCACCCCTTGAAGCATCAGGGCGACGACGGCCCAGGGTCCGCCGTCCCGCACCTCCAACCGCTCGGCGGGAGCGATGGCGCCCACTTTCCGGAACGTGGCGATCGCCTCCCGGCGCCATGCCGCGGGCGCCGATCCGGGGACGAGGAGATCGGCGTCGAAGACCAGCCGAGCCGCTCGATAGGGCTCCAGCGGCGCCAGTGCCTCCCAGTGGCGGGCCGGTGGCGGCGTGCCCCCGAGCAGGGCTTCCCAAAGTGGCGCGAAGGGGGTGCCCGCCGCCTCGCGGAAAGCGCCCTCGCGGTCGCCCGCGTGAGCCCGGAGGGCCGGCCACTCCTCGGGTTCCAGCTCCGCGAGGAGCTCCGCCGGGACGCGGGCCAGCTCGGCGGCGGCCTCCGCCGTCCGGCCCAGCCAGCCGAGGGCGCGGGCGGAGAGCAGGCTCAGCAGCCCCTCCTCTCCACCGAGCGCCTCGCATGGCAGCTCGGCCCGGGCCTCCCGGCAGAGCGCGAGAGCCGCTTCCGGCCGTCCCAGCGTCAGCTCGAAGCGGGCCCAGATCGCCACGTCCCCGGCGATCCCCCGCAGGTTCCCGGCGCGCCGGTTCGCCTCCTCGGAGCGTGCCAGGATCTCGCGCACGCCGGCGAGCCGCCCGCGCCGCAGCCGGACCTCCGCGAGGTTGCAGAGGGCAAGCGTGGTCTTGCGGGGTCCGTCGCAGCCCGATTCCAGCCGCAGCCCATGGAGGAAGGCGCGCTCGGCGCCGGCGAGGTCGCCGGCCCGCGCCCGGCCCAGCCCGAGCTCATTCCACAACCCCGCCGCCTGGCGCCGCGTCAGCCGGCGGCGGCCCGAGCGCAAGGCGCGGGCGATGCTCGCGACCACCTCCGGGCCGCCGTCCTTCTCCTTCATGGCCCGCAAGGCGCGGACGTTGTGCCAGCGCCAGGCGAGGTCCGGATCGTCGAGAGCGGGGCGGGCCTGCTCCAGGAAGCGATCCAGGGTGGCCACGTCGTCGCGATCCCAGGCCGCCGCGGCCGCCGCCAGCCGGGCCTGGAGCGCCGCCCGCGGGTCGCCCACGGTCTCGTCGAGAGCGCGGCGGAGCCACAGGCCGGCCCGGCCTGGCTTGCCGTCGCTGGCATGGACCCGCGAGGCGATCTCCGCGAGGGCGACCACCTGGCCCGGCTCGAGCGGCACGTCCTCCAGGGCCCGCAGGGTTGCCTGAGCCGCACGAAGCTGGCCGAGTCCGAGCTGGCAGCGGGCGGCCAGCACCCGGGCCGCCGGGCCGCGCAGACAGGAGAGGGTCTCCAGGGCGGCTTCAAACCTTCCCAGGCACTCCAGGGCCGCCGCTAGCCCGGTCCGATCCGCCTCGGATAACGGCGGGCGGCGCTCCCAGGCGGCCACCGCCGCCCGCCATCGTCCGGCGGCCGCCAGCTCGGCGGGCGCCCCGGCCTCCTCGCGGTTCCACAGAGCGCGAGCCTCCTCGCTGCCGAGGATGTCCTGCAACTCCGCCAGATGGAGACACCGGACCAGGAGACGGGTGCGCAGGGGCCGGGGCCCTGCCATCCAAATACGACTGCCGTCGTCCCCTTCAAGCCGGCCCACCAAAGCCCGGCGTGCCGGTGCGTGCTCCGGCTCCCACAGGAAAGAGGCATGGTCGAGGATACGGGCAACCGCCTCGTCCGGCGGCAGCGGCACCAGGGACTGCCGCCAGGAATCGAGCAGTCCGCGGACGGCGCGCCGGGCCTCTCCCCGGCCTGCTACCGGCCCCTCGCCGAACAGCCGGGCGGTCAGATCGAGCAGGAGGTCCTGGGCCAGAAGCGGCGAAGGCCCAAGCTCCACGCCCTCTGCGTCGACGGCCAGCCGGCCGTCAGGATCGACTCGCGCCGGGTCCCATCCCGCGGCGAGGCGCCAGCCGGCCTGGTCGAGCAGCGACAGCAGACCGGCGGCTTGGAGCAACACGCCCACCTTGCGCCGGTCCGTGAGCCGGGCATCCCCCGGCGGGACCGCCCTCGGCAGGGACTCCAGGCACGGATGGACGACACCGGCAGCCCGGCGAGCCTCCGAGAAAGGGAACATGTGGGAGGGAGTGTAGCTTAAAGACAGTACCTACGACATCATCTTCACCAGGTCTCGCCAGAACCCCGGGTATGACTTCCCCACCACCTCAGGGTGGTCGATCACCACGCCCGGCCGGCGCAGCCCCACGAGGGCTAGGCTCATGGCGATGCGGTGGTCGCCGCGGGGATCGACGTGCACCGTCTCCGCGGGCGGCTCGCCGCCGCTCCAGAGGCCGGGAATCCAGAGGCTGTCGCGCCCTTCGCGCACGTCCGCGCCCAGCTTCTTGAGCTCCGTGGCCATGGCCTCGAGGCGGTCGCTCTCCTTGATGCGCAAGTGGGCGACGTTGTGGATCAGCGTCTCCCCCTGGGCGAAAACGGCCAGGGCCGCCAGCGTGGGGACCTGGTCGGGCATGCCGGAGAGGTCGGCCTTCACGCCCCGGAGCTCGGTGCCGCCGCGGACGCGCAGGATCTCCCCCTTCCACTCGACCTCCGCTCCCATCTCGACCAGCAGGTCGAAAAGCTCGCGATCCCCTTGGCGGGAATCGGAAGCGAGCCCCTCCAGGGACACGTCGCCGCCGGTCAGGGCGGCCGCCGCGGCCGGGTAGCAGGCAGCCGAGAAGTCCCCCTCGACCCGTGCGCGGCCGCCGCGCAGGGTCGAGGGACGGACGCGGTAGGCCCGCGGGCCCACCCGCTCGATGTGGCCGTCGAAGGCCACCGCCGCGCCGATCGTCACGTCCACGTAGGGACGCGAGGTCAGCGACGGGACCTCCACCACGACCTCGCCCGGCGCCCGCAGGGCCGCCATCAGGATTGCCGAGAGGTACTGGCTCGACTCGCCGGCGTCGAGGGTCGTGGTGCCGCCGCGCAGGCTGCCGCCCTCGATCCGCAGCGGCACGTAGCCATCCTGGCCCAGGTACTCGATGCGGGCTCCCAGCCGGCGCAAGGCGTCCACCAGGGGCCCCACCGGCCGCTCGCGCAGGCGTGGCACGCCGTCGAGCCGCCACAGGCCGGGGATCACCGTCAGAGTCGCCACCAGGAAGCGGAGCATGGTGCCGGCGTTGCCGCAGAAAATCTCCACCTCGCCCGCCGGGGTCCCTCCCGGCGTCAGGCTCACCTCGTCCTCGCCTTCCTCCACCTGGAAGCCGGCGCGGCCCAAGGCGGCGAGGAAGAGCCGCGTGTCCTCGGCGAACAGCGGCCGCTCGATGACCAGGGGCGAGCCCGAAAGGAGCGCCAGGTTGAAGTAGCGGTGAGTCAAGCTCTTCGACGGTGGCACCCGCACCCGGCCGTGCGCCCGCCGGCCGCTGGGTACCGCGAAGGGTTCACTCGGCTTCGAAGACGAGTCCGTCATAGCCGAACTCCACGCCCGGAGGGAGCGGGTCGTCATGGTCCACCTCGTGGGCCATGTGGGTGAGAATGGTGCGCCGGGAGCCGATTCGCTCCGCTATCTCTAGTGCCTCTTCCACGGAGAAGTGCGTCGGATGGGGCCGGTGGCGCAGCGCGTCGAGGACAAGGATCTCCACCCCTTCGAGCAGCCGGAAGCTGGCGTCGGGGATCAGGTTGCAGTCCGTCAGGTAGGCGAAGCCGCCGATGCGGTAGCCGAAGACCTCCATCTCGCCGTGCCACACCGGGACGGGCACGAAGGTCTGGCCCAGCAGCGGAAACGGCTCGCGGACGGGGAGGAGGTCGAGCTGCGGCTTGCCTCCCCCCTCCTGCCCCGCCTCGAAAACGTAGGCGAAGGTCCGCCGGATGTTGCGCAGGGTCTCCTCCGAGCCGTAGCACGGGATGGCGGCGTGCTGCCGGAAGTTGAAGATCCGCACGTCGTCGAGCCCGAAGATGTGGTCCGCGTGGGAGTGGGTGAAGACGATGGCGTCCACGCGGGGGAGGCCGAAGCGCAGCGCCTGCTCGCGCAGGTCGGTCGGCGTGTCCACCAGGACGATCCCCTCCCCAATCTCCAGCTTCAACCCCGGCCGCCAGCGCTTGTTCTTCGGGTTCGGCGACCGGCAGACCGCGCACGGGCAGCCAATCACCGGGATTCCCGTCGAAGTCCCGCTGCCGAACATGGTGACGCGCAGAGCCATGAGGTGGGGGAGTCTACCGCAGCCACTCCACGGCCCGGCTCCTGAACCAGGCGTCGAGCAGCCGCACCTCGCCGCCGGGCACCCGCCAGACGCGGGGCTCGTGGAAGTGGCCGAGCAGGAGCACGTCGTGCCCCTCGGCCAGCCGACGCTCGGCGTAGCGCCGGATGGCTTCTTCAGGCAGAGCCGCCCGATGCTTGAAGTTGGTTTGCGACAGCCGCCGCTCGGCCGAGTGGACCATGCGATGGGCGAGGGACCGGGGGATGCTGCCGACCACAAAGCGGGTGAGGAAGCTCTTGGAGAGCGACCGCCAGAACCGGTACTGCCAGTCGCGGTCGTTGAGCCCGTCGCCGTGGACGGCCAGGTAGCGCACGCCCCCCACCTCGAAGGCGGTCTCCAGGACGACACGGTCGAAGGCGTCGGCGTAGGGGCTGCCGGCGAGGAAGAAGTCGCGGTTCCCCTCGACGTACTCGACCGAGATCCCCGCGCTCCGGAGCTTGCGGAGCGCGGCGGCCACGGCGGCGACGTCCGCCGTCTCGAAGCTGCGGAACCCGACCCAAGCCTGGAAGAGGTCGCCCATCAGCACCAGGCGGCGGCACCCCTGGGCGGGAAGCGCCTCGAGCTGCGCGACGAGCGGGCCGGCGGGACCGCCCGGCCCGGAGAGGTGGGCGTCCGCGATGAGGGCGACGGACATCGATCTAGGCGGCCGGCAAATTAGACGGTCGATCAGACGATCGACATCTTCGGCTTCATCTCTTCCTGCCGGGCGACTTCCTCGACCACCTCGGCGGCGACGTGGCGGAAGGCCTCGGCGTGCGGCCCCCGGGGCTCGGCGACGGAGATCGGCACCCCGGCGTCGCCGCCGAGGACGATCTTGGGATCGAGGGGAATCGCGCCCAGGAAGGCCGTCCCCAGCAGGTCGGCCGTCTTGCGGCCGCCATCCTTCTTGAAGATGTCGGTGGTCTCCCCGCAGTGCGGGCAAACGAAGCTGGACATGTTCTCGACGATGCCGATCACCGGCACGTTCACCTTGCGGAACATCGCGAGGCCCTTGCGGGCGTCGATCAGGGCCACGTCCTGGGGGGTGGTCACGATCACCGCGCCGGCGAGCGGCACCTTCTGCGTCACCGTGAGCTGCGCGTCGCCGGTGCCCGGCGGCAGGTCCATAACCATGTAGTCGAGGGCGCCCCACTCGACGTCCCCCAGCATCTGCTCGATGGCCCGCATGACCATGGGGCCGCGCCAGATCACCGGCGTGTCCGTCTCCAGGATGAAGCCGAGGGACATCACCGTCACGCCGTGCTTGACGAAGGGGAAGATGCGGTTGCCCACCACCCGCGGCTTCTCGGTGATGCCGAACATCGTGGGCACCGACGGGCCGTAGATGTCCACGTCCAGCAGGCCCACCCGGTAGCCGAGCTGGGAGAGGGCCACCGCCAGGTTGGCCGCCACGGTCGACTTGCCCACGCCGCCCTTGCCGGAGGCGACCGCCACCACGTGTTTGACGCCGGGGATCAGCGAGGAGTCCTGGGCGACCGCCTTCTGCGCCGACTCCTCCCGGCCGGGCGGCTTGACCACGTCGATGGCGACCTTCACCTCCTGCACCTCGGGCAGAGTGCGGAGCACCCGCTCCACCTCCTCGCGCACCTTCTCGCCGGCCGCCGGATTGTGGGTCGCCATCTGCAGCTCCACCGACACCGCGCCGGCACAGGCCTTCACCTGGTGCACGAAGCCGAAAGAGACGATGTCCCGGCTCATGCCAGGGAACTTCACCGTCTTCAGGGCGTCCCATACCTTGGATTCGAAATCGTTTGCCATATCGAAGGGTTCCTTCCGAGCGTTCAATCGCTTCCTGGCGATCGTACCACCGGTCCCTCGGCCGGTCCCTCAGAAGACTCTTCCGCCAGCTCGATCCCCGCCAATTCGGAAATGCGGGCGCGGACCTCCCGGTTCAGCTCCGCCTTGCGCCGCAGCCCGTACTCGGCGGCGGGGATGGGGGCGCCATAGGATATGACGGCCGTGCCGGGACGAATGGCCCAACTGCCGCGGCCCTGGACCTCCCGGGAGCCCCGAATGCCCACCGGTACGATGGGCAATCCGATCTTCAGGGCCAGGAGGAAGCCGCCGCGCTGGAAGGGGAGGAGCGTGTTGGTGAGCGAACGCGTGCCCTCGGGGAAGAGGAGGATCGACGTGCCGCCGCGCAGCCGGGCGATGGCCGCGGAGAAGGTCTGGCGGGCGGTGCTGCGGTCCCCTCGGTCGACCGAGATGAAGCCGCTCGCCTTCATGGCCCAGCCGAACAGGGGGATCAGGAACAGGCTCCGCTTGGCCACCATGCGGATCTGCCCCGGGCAGGTCGCGATCAGCACCGGGATGTCGAACAGGCTCTGATGGTTACAGAGGAAGACGTAGCTCTTCCCCGGCTCCAGCTCGGGGGCGTAGCGGGTCTCGACGCGCACGAAGCTGGCGGCGAGCAGGCAGCTCGACCAGATCCGCATGACGGCGAACGACCAGTCCCCCCTCGGCGGGATCCAGCTCACCAGGATGGTGATCAGCGCCAGGATCGCGGAGCCAACCACCAGAAAGAGGTTGCCGGTGAACGTGGCAAGGGCGGTCAGCCAGAGCGGGGGGCGGCGGGAGGCGGGCTTTTCCATGATGAGGGCCGGGACGGCCTATTCTCTACCGGGGCTCGCTCCCCGTCCAGCCCGCCGGGCGCCTGGCACGCTAGCTGCTAGGATCGTCTGGCGCTGTAAACAGCTACTGCTACAATCACTTCGCCCATGGCCCTGACCAGCTCCTACGCTCGCCGCTTCCACCTGCTCACGACGCTGCGCGCCAGCCTGGTGGCCGGAGCCCTCTACGACCTCGGGTTCGCCGTACTGATGGTGGCGGCGCCGGAGGTGCTGGCGCGGCTGTTCGGCCTGCCGCTGCCGCCCCTGCCGCGCGGCGCCTTCTATCTCTGGCTCCTGGCCACGCTCCTGGCGATGCTCGCCTGCCTCTACCTGGCCGCGGCCCACGACCCGCGCCGGTACAGCGCCATCATCGCCGTTGCGATCGGCGGCCGGGCCCTGGGAGCCGCCGCCCTGGCGGCCGCCGCCCTGGTCGGCCCGGACCTCGGCGGGCTCTTCCCCCTGGCGGCGGCGGACCTCGCCTTCAGCGTCGTCCACGCCGGGTCCTGGTGGCCCATCCGCTCGTGAAACCCCGGGAGATCGCGGCGCAGACGGGCGGGTTGGGCATCCTCACCTGGCGGGCCTTCCTCGCCATGATCGGCCCCCCCTACGAGGTCGGCCTCTGGGTCCGCCAGATGGAGCAGATCGGCGTCCGCTCGCTTGGGGTCGCGGGGATCACCACCATCTTCACCGGCATGGTGCTGGCGCTGCAGACGGCCCTCTCCCTGCCGGCCCTGGGGGTCAAGTACTACATCGGCTCGGTGGTGTCCAAGTCGCTCGTGCGGGAGCTGGGGCCGGTGCTGACCGCCCTCATCGTGGGCGGCAGGATCGGCTCGGGGATGACGGCCGAGATCGGCACCATGAAGGTGACCGAGCAGATCGACGCCCTGCGCTCCATGGCCTCCGACCCGGTCAAGAAGCTGGTGGCGCCCAAGCTGGTGGCGACCCTGGTGATGCTGCCGGCGCTGACGGTGATCGGCGACGCCCTGGGCATCCTGGGCGGGCTCATCGTCGCCACCTTCACGCTCGACCTCGCCCCGGGGCTCTACATCAACGACGTTTTCGACTCGCTGACCTTCGGCGACGTCGGGAGCGGCATCGCTAAGTCCTTTTTCTTCGCGTACTTTATCGCGATTATCGGATGCTACAATGGGCTCAACACCACGGGGGGCGCCGACGGCGTGGGACGGGCGACGACGAACACGGTGGTGCTGGCCGCGATCCTGATCCTGATCTCCGATTTCTTTCTCACCAAGCTTTTCTACCTCCTGGTCTGACGGATCGAACCGAGGGATCGAAGTGCCGGAAGCGCTCTACGAAATTCGCGGTCTGACGAAACGGTACAACCGGAAGCTGGTGCTCGACCAGCTCGACTTCGACGTCCTCCGGGGCGAGTGCCTGGTGATCCTCGGCCGCTCGGGATCGGGCAAGAGCGTCACCCTGCGGCAGCTCAACGGCCTGGAGAAGCCCGAGACGGGAAGCGTCGTCTTCGACGGCACCGACCTGACGGGGCTGGAGGAGCGCGCGCTGTTCCCCTTCCGCCAGAGGATCGCCATGCTGTTCCAGAGCGGCGCCCTGTTCGACTCGATGAACGTCTTCGACAACATCGCCTTCCCCCTGCGCGAGCACTCCCGGCGCACGGAGGGGGAGATCGCCGAGGTCGTGCGCCGGAAGCTCGACATGGTGCGCCTCAAGGACGTCGAGCGGAAGGCGCCCTCGGACCTCTCCGGCGGCATGCGCAAGCGCGTCGCCCTCGCCCGCTCCCTGGCCCTCGACCCCGAGGTGGTGCTCTTCGACGAGCCGACCACTGGCCTCGACCCGGTGACCTCGGCGACCATCGGCAAGCTGATCAACTCGATCCAGAAAGAGCTGGGGGTCACCGCGGTGGTGGTCACCCACGACATTCCCCTCGCGCGCCGGGTGGGCGACCGGCTGATCTTCCTGTCGGACGCCCGGATCCGGTTCGCCGGCGACTGGGAGGCCGCCGACCGTTCCGCCGATCCGGAGCTCGCCAACTTCCTGGCCGGGCGCGAGGACGACGAGGAGGCCCAACAGCATGTCGCCTAGAACCCGTGAGATCCGCGTCGGCCTGGTGATCCTCGCCGCGCTCGTGGTCGTGGCGGCCGGAATCTTCCTGATCGGCGACAAGAACAACCTCTTCTCGCGCAAGGCCCGCTACCACGTCGAGTTCAACTCGGTCAGCGGCCTGAAGCCCGGCAGCCCGGTGCAGCTCGACGGCGTCGACGTCGGCACGGTCGAGAAAGTGCTGCTGCCGGAAGACCCCCGGCAGAAACAGATCCGGGTCTGGATCCGGGTCGACCGCGAGTACGCCGCGCGCCTCCGCGGGCCGGTGGATCCGCGCGCCCTGGCCGAGGGGCAGCCGGCCTCGCGGGCCCGGCTCAAGACGCTCGGCCTGCTCGGCGACAAGTTCATCGAGATCAACTCGGGCTCTCCGGCCTACCCGGCGATTCCCGAGGAGGGGCTGATCCTGGCGGCCCAGCCCACCAACGTCGACGCCCTGATCTCCTCGGGCGAGGACGTGATGGACAACGTCGTCCAGATCACCCACTCGCTCAACACCATCCTCAGCCGCATGGAGAAGGGGGAAGGGCTGCTCGGCGACCTCACGGGGGAGACCCCCTCTGGGCAACGGCTGCGCTCCTCGCTGATCGGCACCTCGGAGAGCCTGCAGCGGATCGCCAACAAGGTCGAGACCGGCGACGGCCCCCTGCCGCGGCTGCTCAACGACCGCGCCATGGCCGATCAGCTCGCGCAGTCGCTCGACCGCTTCGAGGCGTTGCTCGGCCAGGCGCAGAACGGGCCGGGCCTGCTCCCCGGGCTGCTCAACGATCCGGCGACGCGGACGCAGTTCAACGAAACTCTCGGCTCACTCAACAAAGTGGCGCAGGATCTGCGGGCGTTTACGGCCGATCTGGAGACGAGCGACGCCTTGCTCCCGCGTCTGGTAAAGGATGAGGAGTACGGCCGCGAGGTTGCCGAGCAGGTGCGCCAGTTCGTGCAGCAGCTCAACGAGATCTCTTCCAAAATCTCCAACGGGCAGGGCACGGCCGCGAAGCTGATCAACGATCCCCAGATCTACCAGGCCGTCGACGACATCCTCGTCGGCGTCAACGAGTCCCGGGTCCTGCGCTGGCTGATCCGGAACCGGCAGAAGAAGGGGATCGACAAGCGTTACGAGGCCACGAAGAAGATAATCGAGGAGCAGGGAGGGGCCGTGGAGCCGCTCGACAAGGGTCCGGATGCGGAGCCGAAGGCGCAGGAGCCCGCACCTCCGCCGCTGCCAGCCGAAGGGAGCTCCCCGCCGCCGGCTTCCGACCGGATCACGGATCCGGCCGATGTGGCCGAACCGACACCACCGCCGCCCGCCTCGGCGGCACGACTCTAGAGGAACCGGGCTCAACTCATGCCATCACACATTCTGGTGACGGGAGGCGCGGGCTTCATCGGCTCGCATCTGACGCGGCGACTGCTCGCCCGGGGAGACCGGGTGACGGTGCTCGACGACTTCAACGATTTCTACGATCCCGAGCGCAAGCGGGAGAACGTCGCTCCCCTCCTCGCAGACCATCGAGACAACTACCGCCTGGTCGAGGGGGACATCCGCGACGAGAAGCTGGTGGACCGCCTGTTCGCCGAGGGGCGTTTTGACGCCGTGGTGCATCTCGCCGCCCGGGCGGGCGTGCGGCCGAGCCTCGCGGAGCCCATCCTCTACGAGGACGTCAACTGCATCGGCACCCTGCGGCTGCTGGAGGCCGCCCGACGGCACGGGCCGAAGACCTTTCTCTTCGGCTCCTCGTCCTCCGTCTACGGGATCAACGAGAAGGTCCCTTTCTCCGAGGACGACGAGGTCAACCAGCCGATCAGCCCCTACGCCACCACCAAGCGCGCGGGCGAGCTGCTCTGCTACAACTACCATCACCTCTACGGCTTCCGCACCGCCTGCCTGCGCTTCTTCACCGTCTACGGGCCGCGGCAGCGGCCGGAGATGGCGATCCACAAGTTCACCGACCTGATCTGGCGGGGCAAGACCGTGCCCATGTATGGCGACGGCGGCAGCCGGCGGGACTACACCTACGTGGACGACATCGTGGACGGCCTGGTGGCGACGCTGGACCTCGCTCCCGGTTTCGAGATCCTGAACCTCGGCGGAGCGGACACCACCTCGCTCGCCGACCTCATCCGCTGGATCGCCGAGGAGCTTGCCGTCGAGCCTAGGATCGAATATCTTCCGGCTCAACCCGGAGACGTTCCGATCACCTACGCCGACGTTTCCAAGGCGGCGCGGCTCCTGGGGTACTCTCCCAAGGTTCCCATCCGGGAAGGCCTGCGCCGCTTCGTCTCCTGGTACCGCGAGCGCGCCGAAGCGCGTGAAACTGCTCAAAACCCCGATCTTCAAACTGAACTCTTCCAAAGCGAGCCTGAGCCAACATGAACATCTGCGTCGTCGGTAGCGGTTACGTCGGCCTGGTGACGGGCGCCTGCCTGGCCGACTTCGGCATGAACGTGGTGGGCGTGGACAAGGACGCCGCCAAGGTGGAGGCGCTCTCCCGCGGCAAGGTGCCGATCTACGAGCCCGGCCTCGAAACCCTGGTCCAGAAGAACATGGAAGAGGGGCGGCTGCGCTTCTCCACGGACCTCGCCCCCGCCATCGAGGAGGCCCAGGCCGTCTTCATCGCCGTGGGCACGCCACCGAAGTCCGACGGCTCGGCCGACCTGACGTTCATCCGCGAGGTCGCCACCTCGATCGCCGAGCACCTCAACGGCTACAAGGTCATCGTCACCAAGAGCACGGTGCCCATCGGCACCGGCCGGATGATCGAGGCCATCGTGCGCGAGGGAGCCGGCAGCAAGCACCGCTTCGCCGTGGCCAGCAACCCCGAGTTCCTGCGCGAAGGCTCGGCCATCGAGGACTTCATGAACCCCGACCGGGTGGTCATCGGCACCACGGACCCGCGGGCCGCCGAGCTGATGCGGGACGTCTACTCGCCGCTGGCCGCCGCCGACGTGCCGTTCATCATCACGGACGTCGAGACGGCCGAGCTCATCAAGTACGCCTCCAACGGCTTCCTGGCGACCAAGATCTCCTTCATCAACGAGGTGGCGCAGATCTGCGAAGCCTGGGGCGCCAACGTCGAGGTGGTGGCCAAGGGCATGGGGCTCGACACCCGCATCGGCCCGAAGTTCCTCTCCGCCGGGCCCGGCTTCGGCGGCTCCTGCTTCCCCAAGGACACCCGCGCCGTGGCCCAGATCGCCCGTGACCAGGGTCAGCGCTTCCGCATCATCGAGGCCGTCCTCGAGGTCAACGAGGCCACCCAGAAGCGGATGACCGAGAAGATCGAGCGGGCCCTGGGCGGCGTCGCCGGCAAGACGGTGGCGGTGCTCGGCCTCTCCTTCAAGCCCAATACGGACGACATCCGCGACTCCCCCGCGCTGCCCATCGTGCAGGGGCTGCTCGACGGCGGCGCCACCGTGCGGGCCTTCGATCCGGAAGCCATGGACGGCTGCCGCCCGCTCTTCCCCACCGCCACCTTCTGCGACAACGCCTACGAGGCGGCCGAAGGGGCGGACGCCCTGGTCATCGCCACCGAGTGGAACCAGTTCCGCAAGCTGGAGCTCGACCGCCTGCACCAGCTCCTCAGCCAGCCGCTGGTCATCGACCTGCGGAACCTCTACGAGCCGGAGAAGATGGCGGCGGCGGGCTTCCGCTACGTCTCCATCGGCCGGCCCGAGGGCGTCCCCGAGGTCTGGCCCAAGGCCGTTTCCGTGGCCCAGGCCTCGGCGGGGGCGCGCGCTTGAGCTCCGTGCCGAGACATTCCCGAGCGGTCATCACGGGCGGCGCCGGTTTCCTTGGCTCGCACCTCTGCGAGCGGGCGCTGTCGCAGGGCCTCAAGGTCGTCTGCGTCGACAACCTGGTGACAGGGCGGCTCGAAAACATCAAGCACCTCATGGACCGGGACGACTTCGAGTACCTCGAGCACGATGTCTCGAAGCCGTTCGAGGTGGAGGGGCCCGTGGACATCGTGCTCCACTTCGCCTCCCCGGCCTCGCCCATCGACTACCTGGAGCTGCCCATCCAGACCCTCAAGGTGGGCTCGCTCGGCACGCACAACGGCCTGGGCCTCGCCAAGGCCAAGGGCGCCCGGTTCCTGCTCGCCTCCACGTCGGAGGTCTACGGCGACCCCAAGGAGCACCCGCAGAAGGAGACCTACTGGGGGAACGTCAACCCGGTGGGCCCGCGCGGCGTCTACGACGAGGCCAAGCGCTTCGCCGAGGCCATTACGATGGCCTATCACCGCTACCACGGGCTCGACGTGCGCATCGTGCGCATCTTCAACACCTATGGCCCCCGCATGCGGGTGCGCGACGGCCGCGTGGTGCCGGCCTTCATCCCGCAGGCCCTGACCGGCGAGCCGATGACCGTCTTCGGCGACGGCAGCCAGACCCGCTCCTTCTGCTACGTGGACGACCTGATCGAAGGCATCTGGCGGCTGCTGATGAGCGACCTGCGCGAGCCTTGCAACATCGGCAACCCGCACGAGATGACCATCCTGCAGTTCGCCGAGACGATCAAGGCCGCCGTGGGAAGCTCGAGCCCGATCGTCTTCAAGCCGCTGCCGGTGGACGACCCGCAGACGCGGCAGCCGGACATCACCCAGGCCCGCGAGCGCCTCGGCTGGGAGCCGAAGGTCGCCCTGGCCGAGGGTCTCCAGAGCACCATCGCCTACTTCCGGAAGGCCCTCACCGAGCAGGGCGTCCTGCAAGTGTAGAATCCGGCCATGCACAGCAACCCCATGAAAGCCCTGAGCTACGCTCTCGAGAAGTACCCGGAGCGTGTGGAGATCGTGCCGGTCGAGCAGCTCGTCACCGACAGCGCCCGGCAGAACGCCAAGCGCCCCGCCTACGTGACGCTCGCCGTGCCCGACGAGGTCGTCAAGAGCCTCAAGGGCGGCCGCGAAGACCGCGACCTGGTGCTCCTGGTGCGCGTGCCCAAAGAGATCCTGGAGCGTTCCGAGAGCCTGATCGTGCTCCCCGGGGAGGTCCGCTGATGGCCACCGTCCACTGCGCCCGCTGCGGCCGCCCCGAAGCGCCCGCCCTCGCCCGTCCCCCTCTTCCCGGCAAGAACGGCGCCGAGATCCAGCAGCAGGTCTGCGCCGACTGCTGGGCCGAGTGGCAGAAGATGGAAGTGATGGTCATCAACGAGCTGCGGCTGAACTTCATGGACCCCGCCTCCCAGCCGACCCTCAACCGCCACATGCGGGAGTTCCTCTTCCCCGGCACCGGGGAGGAATCCAAGCCGGAACCCGGATAGGACGCGGCCTTGAGAGTGCCGCGCCACCTCCTCCTCCGCTTCCTGGTCCTGGTGGCGATCGTCGGGATCGGCTTCGCCGTCCTGCGCTGGACGCCGCTCGCCGATTACCTCACCGTCGAGAAGGTCTCCGGCGTCCTGGCCCGGCTTCGCGGCGCCTGGTGGGCTCCCCTGGCCCTGATCGCGAGCTACCTGATCCTTTGCCCGCTCGGCGTGCCGGCGACTCCCATGATGATCGCCGGCGGCATGGTCTTCGGGATCTTCATGGGCTCGGTCTACAACGTGATCGGCGTGTTCCTGGGCGGAGCCGCCACCTACTTCCTGGGCCGGAGCCTGGGGCGCGACTTCGTGCTCCACCTGGCGGGCAACCGGCTGAAGCGGGTGGAGCGGATCATCGCCAAGCGGGGGTTCTGGGGCCTCGTGGGATTGCGCTTCCTGCCGCTCCCCTATCCGCTGGTGAACTACTGCGCCGCCCTGGCCGGCGTCCCCCCGGGCCTGTTTCTGACGACGACCGCCATCGGGCTCATCCCCGGCGTGACGGTCTTCACCTACTTCGCCGCGCTCCTCACCAAGGCCGCGAGCGGCAACCGCTCGGGCATCATCGTGCAGTTCGTCGTCGCCTCGGCCCTGCTGCTCCTGCTGACCTTCATCCCGCAGGTCTTGACGATGCGGAAACGGCGGGCGCGATACCGGGAAATCTGCGAGAAGCGGCGGAAGCTCTGATCGCTCACTCCTTCCCGAGCGCCGCCTCCACCTCCGGCAGATCGATCAGCAGCGCCCCGTCCCTGACGAACTTCGAAGGCTCGAACTCGTAGTCGCGGATCACGCGGCGGAAGGCTTCCTTCAGGGCGCGGGCTCCCAGGCGCGGCTGGGCCCCGGCCTCGGTGGCGATCCTGCGGACGGCGGCGGGGGAGATGGCGAGGTGGATGCCGCGGCTCTCGAAGTAGGAGCGGCTCTGGTGGAAGGCGGACTCCGCCGTCTCCAGGAAGATGCGGACCAGCTCGTCCTGGCCGAGGTCCTGGAGCAGCACGACGGCGTCGAAGCGGGAGAGGAACTGCGGGCTCATCCCGTAGTTGAAGAGGTCCTCGTTGCGCAGCCAGTCGCGGAGATGGAAGACGAGCTTCTCCTGTACCTTCCCGCCCTCGACCACGGTGACCGGCTTCAGGGCTCCCCGGTCGCTGCCAATCGTGACCCGGTCGTAGACGGAGTCGTAGAGGCCTTCGAAGGCGCCGGCGCAGACGAAGAGGATCTCGGAGGAGTTGACCATCACCTTGCCGCCACCGGCCCAGGCCGGCAGGACGAGGGGGATGGCCTCGTTCTCGATCAGCGTCAGCAGCGCTTCCTGCGCCCGGATGCCCGCGACGTTCGGCTGCCCTCCGACGTGGGAGCGGATCTTGTCCACCTCGTCGACGAACACCAGCCCCGAGACGGCCCGCCGCAGCAGCATGTCGATGGGAGCGCTGGGGCCGAGCTGCTCGCGCGCCCGTTCGAGGAGACGCCCCAGCACCGCCTCGCCCGGCCGGCCGCGCTCCGCCTCCTCCGCGAGGACGTTGGCGTGGATGCGCACGACGGCCGAGCGCGCCGCCAGCACCGGGTCCGAGGCCAGGTAGCCTTCGACGGCCCGCATCAGCGTCGTCTTGCCCGTGCCGGACGAGCCGATCATCAGGATGTTGCCCACCCGCAGGCCGGCGAGTTGCTTGGAGAGCGCCACCGCCATCTCGCGGAGAGACTCGTCCTGCCCCATCACGCGGCGGGAGAGGGCCTCGGCGATGGCCGAGGGATCGGGAGCGGAGAGGGCCATCGCGTCCTTCAGACCCGCATCAGCACCGCGCCCCAGTGGAGACCGGCTCCCAGGGCGGTGAAGGCGACCAGGGACCCTTCGGGAGCCTTGCCGGCCTGGCGGGCCTCGTGGAAGGCGAGAGGGAGGGTGGCGGAGGTGGTGTTGCCGTACTTCTGGATGTTGTTGAAGACCTTGGAGTCCGGCAGGCCGAGCACCTGCTGGGCCTTCTCGTTGATGCGCAGGTTGGCCTGATGCATGATCACGAGGTCCAGGTCCTCGGTGGTGTAGCCGCAGCGGCCGAGCACCTCGCGGGTGGCCTCCGGCATGCGGGTGACGGCCAGCTTGAACACCGCCCGGCCATCCATCACCGGCACCGTCTCGGCGGCCTCGATCATCTCGCTGGTGACGAACGGGCGCCGCTGGGAGCCGCCCCCCGGCACGTAGAGGATGTCCCGGTGGTTGCCGTCGCCGTAGAGCGCCGCGGCGAGGATGCCGCGATCCTCGGATTCCTGCGCCCGGAAGACCATGGCCCCGGCGGCGTCCCCGAACAGCACGAGGAGGTTCCGGAACCTGGAGTTCCACTCGAACTCCTCGGGCGACAGGGGGCCGGGATCCCGCCCGTGCAGCACCTCGAAGGTCCGGGCGCTGAAGGGCATCAGGGAGGTGTGGACGTCGGTGCCGACCAGCAGCACCGTGCGGGCCGCGCCGCCGCGGATCAGGGCGTCCACCAGTTGCAGGCCGTAGGCGAAGCCGGCGCACTGCTGGCGGATGTCGAGAGCCGGCAGGGGCTTCATGCCCAGCTTCTGCTGGAGCAGGGTGCCGGTGCCGGGGAAGTAGTGGTCCGGCGTCATCGTGGCGCAGACGATGTAGTCCACCTCGCCGGCCTCCACCCCCGCGTCGGCGAGAGCGGCCCGCGCCGCTTCGGCTCCGAGGTCGGAGGAGGCGGTGCCGGCGTGCACGTAGTAACGGGTCACGATGCCGCTGCGCTCGCGCACCCAGTCGTCGCTGGTCTCGATGATCCGGGACAGCATGACGTTGTCGACCTCGAGCGGCGGGATGGAGATGCCGGTCCCCGCGAGCACGGCACGAGCCTGGATCATGGAAGAAACTCCTCCCGGAATTGACGACGAATGAGCTACCGAGGCGGCTCCTCGGGATTGATCAGGGCCGGCCGCGCGCCGGCCACGTACAGCACCGTCCGGTCGCCCTGCTTGATGAAGCGATAGACGCCGGCCGGGCGCTTGGCGTCGAGGCCCGACGGCGCGTCGGCGCCATAGGTCCAGACTTCGAGCGGCGACCCGGTCGGGGTAGGCGAGACCTCGAAGTCGACCTTCGAGGGCGGACCGTAGACGACGAAGATGGCGCCACGGTCCGTGCGGCGGCCGGACAGGCCCGACTCGCTGTACTTGCGGTCGGCTTCCTCGGACCGGGCGTCGAAGGCTTCCCGGACGGGATTGCCGGACTTGTCCGGCGCCGGATCCCGGCGCTCCCAGAAGCCCTGGACGAAGGCCTCGGCCTGCCGGTCGTCCTGCAGGGCCAGGAACTCCTGGATCTCCTGGGGGGTCGCGATGCGGGCCACCGGGCCGATCAGCCAGGCCGAGTGCTCCGGCCCCAGGAAGGGGTTCGTCAGCTCCGCCCGCGAGCGCGAAGAGGCGCCGCCCCCGCCGCAGCCCACGGTGAGCGTCCCGAGAAGGGCGAGGAGAATGAGAGCGCGCTTAGCTGTGGCGGAGCAGATCAAGAAACTCCTCCCGGACCGGCTTCTGGTGGAAGATCCCGCGCAGCGCCGAGGTCACCGTCAGCGCTCCCGGCTTCTTGACGCCGCGCATCTCGACGCAGAGGTGGCGCGCCTCGATGACGACCATGGCCCCCAGCGGCTGGAGCTTCGCCTCGAGATAGCGGACCACCTGCTCGGTCAGCCGCTCTTGGAGCTGCGGCCGCTTGGCGTAGAACTCCAGGATGCGGGCGAACTTGGAGAGCCCCAGGATGCGGTCGCGCGGGATGTAGGCGATATGGGCGTGGCCGTAGAAGGGGACCAGGTGGTGGGCGCACATGGAGTAGAAGGGAATCTGCTTCTCCATCACCATGTGGCTGTACCCCTCCTCGTTGGGAAAGGTCGTCACCTTCGGCTCGGCGCCCTCCGCGAGGCCGCCGAACATCTCGATGTACATCTTGGCGACCCGCAGGTCGGTCTCGGCGAGGTTCGGGTCCTTGAGGTCCAGCCCGAGCGCCGTCAGGATCCCCCTGACGTGATGGGCGATGGTCCCCACCTTGCCCTGCTGGTCCCCGTCCAGATCCGCCAGGGCGACCGGCGGAACGTGCTCGGGAACGACGACTTCCGGATCATGACTCATGTCGGGCTCGACTCCTTGGGGCTCCCAGCCTGAACGGGCTCCTATCCTACACCAGGCCCGGGCGGGTCCGCCTTTTGCAGACATCGGAGAGGAGACAAAGAAAGGAAGCCCGGCTTTCTCGGGTCTTCTCAACAAGCAGGTCTTCAACAAGGAGGAAACGATGGCTTCGAAAACCGCCAGAGACATCATGACCGATAGCCCGGCCGTTTGCACCGCCGAGACCACCGCCCAGGACGCCGCCCGGATGATGGAAGACAACGACTGCGGCAGCCTCCCCATCGTCGACAGCCGCGACTCGATGAAGCTGGCCGGCGTCGTGACCGACCGCGACCTCGCCCTCCGCATCCTCGGCAAGGGCCAGGCGCCCAGCACGCCGGTTCGCGAGGCGATGACCAAGAACGTCTCCACGGTGAAGGCGGAAGACGACCTCGACGCGATCGAGAGCGTAATGTCCGGCCAGCAGGTGCGCCGCGTCCCCGTGGTCGACGATCAGGGCCGCGTCATCGGCATCGTCGCCCAGGCGGACCTCGCCCGCGAGCTCAAGTCCGTGGGCCGCAAGGACTTCAGCAAGGTGGTCGAGAAGATCTCCCAGCCGTAGAAAGATCCTCGCCGGGCGGCCCCGCTGGTCCTTCCGTCCCACTTGCCGCTATGATCCGGTGGGCAAAGGAGGGGGCCGCCCATGCTCTATGACCTCTCGCCCACCATCCGGCCGGAGATTCCGGTCTGGCCAGGCGACACCGCGTTCCAATCCCGGCTGACGTGGTCAATCGCCGACGGGGCCAGCGTCAACCTGTCCGCCATCACCACGACGCCCCATCTGGGCTCGCACGCCGACGCCCCCTTCCACACCGAGGCGCGGGGCGAGGGGATGGCCGACATGCCCCTCGACCGCTACATCGGACCCTGCCGGGTGATCCGCGTGCCGCCGCAACCGCTGATCGAGCCGCGGCACGTCGAGGGGATCGACCTCGCCAACCCGGGGCGCCTGCTGTTCAAGAGCGAGAGCGTCCGCGACCGCCGGACCTTTCCCGAGCGGTTCACCGCCCTGTCGCCCGAGCTGGCGGCCCTGCTCGCCGAGCGGGGCGTCCTGCTGGTGGGCATGGACACGCCCTCCGTCGACCCGTTCGACAGCAAGACGCTCGACGCCCACCATGCCCTGTTCCGCGGCAACGTCGCCATCCTGGAAGGGCTGGTGCTCGACGGCGTGCCGGAAGGGGTCTACGAGCTGATCGCCCTGCCGCTCAAGATGGCGGGGCTCGACGCCTCGCCCGTGCGGGCGGTCTTGCGAAGCCTGGACTAGCGCGGAGCCTGGACTAGAATAGGTACTGCAATTGGAATACCGCCTCCCGGTGCCACCGTGGAGGCCCTGAGAGGAGAGCTCCCCGTGAACAGCAAGGAATTCGTCGCGCACCTGATGGAGGAGATGGACCTCCTCTTCGCGCGGCTGGGAGAGATGGAGACGCTGGAGTCGGAGTCCGACGGCAAGGTGGACGTCGTCACCCTGCTCCGCCTGGCCCTGAAAAGCGAGCTCGAAGCCAGCGAGCTCGCCGGCTTCTGGATGCCGACGACCCCCGAGGTCGACGCCAAGATGGCCCTCGCCCTGCAGTGCGGGGACGAGATGAAGCACTACGGCATGATCAGCCAGCGCCTGGCCGAGCTGGGCGAGGACCTGACGGACTTCGACCCGCTGGAGGAAGGCCACAGCCCCCTTTACCAGTACCTTCGGGGCCTGCGCACGACCGTCGAGCGCATCGCCGCCGGCCCGTTCGCCAGCGAGGCCATCGCCGTGGTGCGCAACGCCCAGTTCGTGAGCTTCTGCCGCGCCGTGGGCGACGAGGAGACGGCGAAGCTCTACGCCGACACGATCCAGCCCGAGGAGGCCCACCACCACCACCTCGGCCGGGAGATCCTCGAGAAGTACGCCACCACGCCGGAGTTGCAGGAGCTCGTCGGCTCCGCCGTGCGCAACACCCTGGCCATCGCCGACGAGCTGCGCAACCTGGCCGTCAAGACGACCGGCGTCCACAACATTCCAGTTTCCTGAAATAGCCTCCTGAGACGACCATGGCCAACCAGATCTCGCAGATCTCGACGATTACCGTGCTCGGCGCCGGCACGATGGGGCGCGGCATCGCCCACGTCGCCGCCCTCGCCGGCTACGGCACCCGCCTTTACGACACCGACGGCGCGGCCCTGAAGAAGGCCGAGGCGTCCATCCACCGCAACCTCGCCAAGGGCGTCGAGCTGAAGAAAGTCGACGCCGGGGCCGCCGAGCGGGCGCGGGCGAACCTCGCCCTGCACCAGAACCTGAGCGAGGCCGTGGAGGACACCCACCTCGTCATCGAGGCCGTGCCGGAGGATGTCGCCCTGAAGATCCAGATCTTCCACGCCGTCGCCATCCACGCGCCCGAGGAGGCGATCTTCGCCTCGAACACTTCGGCCCTCTCGATCACCGAGATGGCCGCCGGCTCGGGGCGGCCCGAGCGCTTCGCCGGCATGCACTTCTTCAATCCGGTCCACGTCATGAAGCTGATCGAGCTCGTGCGGGGCCTCCAGACCTCCCAGGAGACGATCGACGCCCTGCGCGAGGTCGGCGTGCGGATGGGCAAGGAGATGGTGCTGGTCAACGAGGCCCCCGGCTTCGTCACCTCGCGCATCAACGCTCTCATCGGCAACGAGGCCTTCCGCATGCTCCAGGAGGGAGTGGCGAGCGCCGAGGACATCGACAAGGCCCTGAAGCTCGGCCTCAACCACCCCATGGGCCCCTTCGAGATGGTGGACCTGGTGGGCCTCGACGTGCGTCTGTCGATCCTGGAGTTCCTTCACCGCAGCCTGGGCGAGGCCTTCCGGCCGAACCAGATCCTCATCCAGCACGTCCGCGCCGGCCGGCTGGGGAGGAAGGTGGGGCGGGGGGTGTATTCGTACGACGAGAACGGGAACCGGGTCGGGTAAAGGCCGGCGGTCAGCCCGCCAGCTCCGCGATCCCCTTCTCCAGCCTCTTCACCAGCTCCGGCAACGCCGCCTCGTCCACCGAGCAGTGGGCGATGCGGAGGTAGCGCGGCGCGATCGAGATCAGGCCCGTGTCGTGGTGGGCCAGCAGGTGCTTGCGGACGGCCTCGGAGTCGAGACCGAGCCGTTCGGGCAGCTCGACCAGGGCGAAGCAGCCGGAGTTGAAGGGGAGGACCGTCATGAGGGCAGGATCCACCCCAGCCAGCGCTCCCTTGAGGGCCTTATAGCGGCCCTCGAGGAGCGCGCGCACCGTCTCGACCTCGCGCTCGATCCCCTCCTTACGCAGCGCCTGGAGCAGGACCACCTGGCTGGCCGCTACCGGCGAGCCGACCACGGAGCGCACCAGCAGCTTCACCTTGCTCTCCAGCGACCGCGCCGCCTCGGAGTCCGGCTCCAGGGCGAAGGTCAGGAAGCCGACCCGGCCGCCGAAGAAGGAGAACTCCTTGGTGGCGCCGTCGATCTTCACCGCCACCAGGTTCGGGTGCGCGCCCGCCAGCTCCCAGAAGAACGACTCGCGGGGGATCTCCGGCTCGTAGACCAGGCCGGCGTAGGCGTCGTCGCACACCACGACCAGGGGACGGCGGCCGGCCTCGGCCAGCAGGGACTCGACGGTCGCCCGCCTCTCCGCCGCGTCCGGCGTATAGCCGCCCGGGTTCGAGGGGACGTTGAGCAGGGCCACGGCGGGCTCGCCCTCCGGCAGGCCGGCGAGGGCGTCCGCGATGCACCGAGGATTGTAGCGGCCATCCACGTAGGTGGGAGCCGTCAGCACCTTCGCTCCCGTGCGCGTGGCGAAGGCCTGCCGGTAGTTGCCCCAGAACGGCTGGGGGATCGCCACCGCCTTGCCCTCGCCGCCGAAGAGGTCCGCCACCAGCGACAGGCCGTGGCTGAGACCCACCGTCACCAGCGGCAGGCTGGAGGGTGCACCGGCCGGAGCCTGCCGCCGCTGCCACTCCCGCCAGCGCCGCCGGACCTCGGGGATCCCCTCGATCGGGGAGTAGAGGAGCGCCTGGCTCAGGTCCGAATCCGAGAGGCCGCCGAAGGCCGAGACCAGCTCCGGCAGGCGGACCGCGCCGCCTCGGCCGTCCGTGACCTGGCCGATGGTGCCGTTGATCCCCTTGCCCCGGGCCTCGGCGGCCTGGGAGGGAATGTCGGGCGGAAAGAAAATCCGGCGCCCCAGGGGCGAAAGAGCCCGGAACAGCGCCGGGGTGTCCCGTTCGAGAGCTTCGTTGACCTCGGCAGCCATGTCGCGCATGGGCGCAGAGTATAAGAATCTTGGCGTTCCCGGGCATCTCTTGTAAGTTGTCGGGCGCCCATGACGAAGACGCTGACGTTTCTTGCCCTCTTCCTCTTCAGCTCCGGCCTCCACGGAGCCCCGCGTGGAGCGAACATGCCCGAACCGATCTCGCCTGCCCCGATCTCGTCTGCCCCGATTTCCTACGCCTTGAGCTTCCCCGCTCCCGAGACCCATTACGTCGAGGTCGAAGCGCTGGTCCCCACGGACGGGCTGCCCGAGATCGAGCTGATGATGGCCGTCTGGACGCCCGGCTCCTATCTCGTCCGGGAGTTCTCCCGCAACGTCGAGGCCCTCTCGGCGTCCACCGAGCGGGGAGAGCCGCTGGCGGTCGAGAAGACGGTCAAGAACCGCTGGCGGATCGCCACGGGGAAGGCGTCCCGGATCGCCGTGCGCTACCGCGTCTACTCGCGGGAGATGTCCGTGCGCACCAACTGGGTGGACGCGGGGTTCGCCCTGATCAACGGCGCTTCCACCTTCCTCACCCGGGCCGGCGCCGAGAAGCACCCCCACGAGGTCCGGATGGTGCTGCCGGAGGCCTGGAAGGTCTCGGTGAGCCCCCTCTCCCCGCTGCCCGGGGGCGGCGAGCATGGGTATCTCGCGGAGGATTTCGACACCCTGGTCGACTCGCCCCTCTACGCCGGCAACGGCCGGGCACACCCGTTCGAGGCCGGCGGCAAGCCGCACGTGCTGCTCAACGAGGGGGAGGACTCCGTGTGGGACGGCCCCCGCTCGGCGGCCGACGCGGAGAAGATCGTCCGCGAGCAGATCGCCTTCTGGGGCGGCGCGCCGTACCCGCGCTACGTCTTCTTCAACCTCCTGACGGAAGCCGGAGGGGGGCTCGAGCATCGGAATTCCAGCACGCTGATGAGCAGCCGCTGGCGGCTACGCACCCGCGAGGGGTATCTCGACTGGCTGGGCCTGGTGAGCCACGAGCTCTTCCACGCCTGGAACGGCAAGCGGCTCCGCCCGGTCGAGCTGGGCCCGTTCCACTACGAGCAGGAGGTCTACACCCGCGGCCTCTGGTTCGTCGAGGGATTCACCTCCTACTACGGCGACCTGCTGGTGCGCCGGGCGGGCTTCTCCAACCGCAAGGAGTACCTGAAGGGTCTGAGCAAGTCGATCGAGACCTTGCAGACCACCCCCGGCCGTCTCGTGCAGCCGCTCGACGAGGCCTCGTTCGACGCCTGGATCAAGCTCTACCGGCGGGACGAGAACACGGCCAACAGCGCCGTCAACTACTACACCAAGGGCGAGGTGCTGGCCTTCCTCCTCGACGCCCGGATCCGCCGCGCCACGGCGGGCCGCCGCAGCCTCGACGACGCCATGCGCCTCGCCTACCAGCGCTACTCGGGCGAGCGCGGCTTCCGCCCGGAGGAGCTCCGGCGGACCCTGGAGGAGGTGGCGGGGATCGGCCTCGGGGACTGGCTGACGCGCGCCGTCGAGTCGGTCGAGGAGCTCGACTATGCGGAGGCCCTGGACTGGTATGGGCTGCGCTTCAAGAGCGGCGAGCCGGAAAAGAAGGACGGCGACACCGAGGAGCTGCCCGCCGGCTGGCTGGGGATCGAGGTCGAGCGCCAGGACGGCCGCCTCGTCGTCACCGCGGTAAAGCGGGGCACTCCCGGCTACGAGGCCGGCGTCAACGTCGGCGACGAGCTGCTCGCCATCGGCGACTACCGGATCCCCCCGGAAGGGCTGGAGAACCGGCTCAAGGCCTACCGTCCCGGCGAGAAGGCGACCCTCCTGGTGGCCCGCCGCGAGCGCCTGACTCCCCTATCCGTCACCTTCGGCGAGAAGCCCAAGAACCTCTGGAAGCTGGAAGCCAGGCCAGACGCCACCCCGGAGCAGAAGGCTCACCTGGCCGCATGGCTAGGGGAGCAGGGGACGCCGGCGGAGGAGAAAGAAGAGGAAACATCGGCGGTTTCCGCCTCAATGGTGTCCACCCAATAATGTAGAGACGCCCTCGGGGGAACCCCGTGGGGCGTCTCTGGTAGCGGGGTAGACCTTCCCTGTGTGGAGATCACCCCGCGGGAGAGATCCGGATCGTTGGGCGCATCACCGCCTCGGAGACGCCCCACGGGGTTCCCCCGAGGGCGTCTCTACATCAAGACCTTTCCTGATTAGACCTTTCTTACGGGGCTTCGAACGCCCACGTCTTCACGTCCCACGTACCGCCCTCGATCGCCAGGGCGCCGATGTATTCGTCGGCGGGGAGGAGGTGGTGGAAGAACCAGCGGGCGGCCTTTTCGGCGTCGCCTTTGAGGGTGAGCATGCGCGGCGGATCGCCCGGGGCGAGGGTGACGTCGAAGGAGTCGAGCGGCGCCGCGAGCCCCTCCCCCACCGCCTTGAGGTAGGCCTCCTTGCGCGTCCAGCAGTTGAAGAAGGCGTCCTCCTTCGGCGCGGAAACGCGCCGCAGCACCTGCCGCTCGCTCTCCGAGAAGAAGCGCTCGGAGATCTGCTCGCAGTCCGGCATCGGCCGCAGGTGCTCGACGTCGACGCCGATCTCGCGGCCGAGCACGAAGCCCGCCAGGGCCAGCTCATGGGAGTTCGACAGGTTGAACTGCAAGCCGCCGGCGTCGACCGGCGACGCCAGGAACGGCTTGCCGCGAGGGCCGTAGGTGAACCGGATCAGCTCCGGACGGGTTCCCAGGTACGCGGCGAGCAGCGTCCGCAGGGCGCCCCGCCCCACCACGTATTGCCGCCGGTGCTGCTCGAAGCGGAACCGGTTCGCCCGCTGCCACTCGTCGTCGGAGAGAAATCGGCCCAGACGCTCGACCTGTCCGGCGGGCGGATCGAGCGGGATGGACCAGAGGTGGATCTCGCCCGGCGCGAGCTCCAGGCCGGGCGCCGGGGAGCGTGGAGGGAAGCCGGTCACCAGGCCCGGGGGAGCGCGACCGCCGCGATCTCCGCCAGATCGCGCGACACCGCCTCGAGGACGAGGTCCTTGGAGCCGTGGAGGAAGAAGTGGTCCCCCGGCAGCATGCGCATCCGGAAGCGTCCGCTCGTGTGCTCCTGCCACGCCGCCACGTCCTCGCGGGTGACGTCCTCGTCGCCCAGGCCGCCGAAGGCGGAGAGCCCGCAGTCCAGAGGCTCCTCCGGGGTGTAGGCGTAGGTCTCGTTGACGGCGAAATCGGCCCGCAGGATGGGGATGAGCAGACGCATCAGCTCCTCGTGCTGGAGCACCTCTTCCGGCGTGCCGTTGAGCTCCCGCAGCTTGGCCAGGAACTCGGGCTCGGGCAGGTCGTGGATCGGCTCCTCGCGAGGCGGCATCTGCGGCGCGCGGCGTCCGGAGACGAAGACGTGCAGGGGCAGGGCCTGCCCTCGCCGCCGCAGCTCGCGCGCCAGCTCGAAGCTCAACATCGCGCCCATGCTGTGCCCGAAGAACAGGAACGGCATGTCCATGTAGGGCTTCAGGGCGTCCGCGAGCGCCAGGACCATGGGTTCGGGGCGGTCGAAAGGCTGCTCGCGCATCCGGCTCTCGCGGCCCGGGAGCTGCACCGGGCAGAGCTCGACGTCCGCGGGCAGCGAGGCGCCCCAGCCCCGATAGACCGACGCTCCGCCTCCCGCGTAGGGAAAGCAGAACATCCGCATCCTGGCGCGGGGGTTCGTCTCGCGGTAGGCCAGCCACCGCTCCGGAGGATTGCCGCTCGGTCTCACAATGAGATCAGCACGATGGGATCAGTTGGCGGACTGGCCGGACTGGGCCGCCTGCCGCTCGCGCTCCATCTCTTCCATCTTCTTGCGGAGCGAGAGGGGACGCATGTCCGTCCAGACTTCCTTGATGTAGTCCAGGCACTCCTGCTTCGGGCCGCTCTTGCCGACGTCGGTCCAGCCCAGGGGGTTCTCGCGGTGCGCCGGCCAGATCGAGTACTGCTCTTCGTGGTTCATGACCACCTTGTAGATCGTGGTGTCTTCTTTATCTTCCCAACTCATTGGAGCTTCTCCTTGTTTCGGTGATTCTCAGCCGGCGGGCGAAGAGGGGGCCGCCCGGCCGGACGAACCGTTCTTCCTCTTAAGTGCCGGGAACGCCGAATGCGGGACAGTTCCGGCCAGACCGCAGCTTAGCAGATCGACGCTCTCGCCTTCCCCAGCGCCGCCACCAGGGCGTCCACGTCCTCCGGGCCCGTGCGGTAATTCGTGATGCAGGCCCGCAGGGCCGGACCCGCCTCGCCCAGCGACACGTTGCTGATCCAGGCCTCGCCCGAGGCGACCACGGCCGCGGCCACCCCCTCGAGGAACGCCACCGAGCGCCCCTCGGCTCCCGAGTCCACGAAGCAGACCACGGGCAGGGGGGTGTCGTTGACCACGATCCAGCCCTCCTCACGGAGCCGCTCGCGCAGCCGGTCCCCCAGGGCGGCCTGGCCGCGGATCGACTCCGCGTAGCCTTCCCAGCCGGCGACGGCCAGCGACAGGAAGACCTTCAGGCCGATGAACCGGCGCGACCACTGCATCGAGTGGGCGTAGGGGTCCGCCACCGGCAGGCCGGCCCCGTCGCGGGGCATGTACCCCGCCGCCGCGACCCGGAAGGTCCGCTCCAGGATGCCGGCGTGGCGCGTGATGTACATGCCCGCGCCCATGGGCACCGAGAGCCACTTGTGGGCGTCGAAGGTGATCGAGCTGGCGCGGGCCGTCCCCTCGATCACCGGCCGCAGCTCCGGCACGATGGCCGCCGCTCCGCCCCACGCCGCGTCGACATGCAGCCAGAGCCCGCCCTCCTCGTCCGCCACCTGGGCGAGGTCGGCGATGGGATCGACCACGCCCGCACTCGTCGAGCCCGCCGTGGCGACGATCAGAAACGGAGCGCACCCGGCCTCGCGGTCCTCGCGGATGCGGGCGGCCAGCTCCCCAGGGATCATGCGCAGACGGGAGTCCACCCGCACCTCGCGCACCGCCTCCATGCCGAGCCCGGCGAGGCGGGCCGCCTTGAGGAAGGAGTGATGGGCCTGCGGCGAGACGTAGATCACCGGCTGGCTGCGCAGGGCCATCAGCCCGCGCCGGCCGACCTCGGGGAACGCGCGGGTGAGCGCCGTCGAGAGGGCCGTGTGGTTCGCCTCGGCGCCGCCCGAGGTGAAAGTGCCCTCGGCCCGCGCCGGGTCGAAGCCGAAACGCCCGGCGAAGGCGCGGATCAGGTGCTGCTCGACCTCCGCCGCCAGCGGGCTGTGGCTCCAGGCCGCGAGCTGCGGGTTGAAGGCGGCCACCAGCGCGTCGGCGGCGATGCCCATGGTCGCCGGGGCGGGATTGAACAGTCCGAAATAGCGCGGGTGGGGCGTGTGCACCTGCCACTTCCAGAGCCCATCCACCGCGAAGTCGAGGGCTTCCAGGGGCGGCACCGGCCGCTCGAAGTCGAACGGCGCGAGCGCCTGCCGGATCTCCTCAAGACCGAGGTCCGGCGCCACCCGGGCCTCGCCGACCCCGGTCGTATACTTTTCGATCGCCTCGGCGACCCGGCGCCACAGCTCGCCCCGGGTCTCGGCATCCAGCATCAACATCGTCGTCTCCTCGGTTGTCTTCTCCACACCCTCGATCAACGCCCTCTCCAGATCTTCCAGCGGTCCACCACCTCCTCGCCGCGGACCACCACGTACTCGTCGAACTGCGCCACCGTCAGACAGGAATGATTGGGCAGGATCCGCAGCCGCGACCCCACCGGCCGGGGGGCGCTCAGGATGCCATGTTCCTGCGACAGCGACGTCAATCGTGCCTCGCCGTCCAGCGTTCCGCCCTCGTAGTCCGCGTAGACCTCGCCCATCGAGGTTCCCGGCCCCGGGTCCTTGGACAGCGCCAGCGCCCCGGCGTCCACCACCGAGCGGCCGTCGCCCGGCCGGCAGGAGACGACGCTCGTCATCACCGTGGCGGCGCAGTCGCGCACGCCGCACGAGCGGAACGTCACCTGACTGAAATCGTAGAAGCAGTAGTTGCCCGGCCGGGCCTCCGTGACCCCGTCCAGCCGCTCCACCGCCGACATTGCGGGAGTCGAGCCGACGCTGACCTCCGGCACCTCGATGCCCTCGCTCCGCAGCCGCTCGGCGAAGCCCACCATCACGGAGCGCTCCTGCTCGGCGACGGCCGCGAGCTCCCGGCGGCCCCGCCCGTTGTAGGCGTGCCCGGAGTGCGTGAGCAAGCCGTCGAAGGTCAAGTTGGAGGACTCCGCCAGCCGCCGCGCCAGGTCCAGGGCCAGCGGCGACTCGGGATCGACCCCGGCGCGGTGATAGCCGCAGTCCACCTTGAGCCAGACGTGGAGAGGGCGGCCGAGCCCCTCCAGGGCCGTCACCGCCTCCGGGGAGTCCACCACGAGCCGGAGCGCGACCCGGTCCGCCAACTCCCGGACCTCGTCCAGCCGGCTGAGGATCAGCGGGAACGCCCAGGTGATGTCGTCGTAGCCGTGATCGGCGAAGACCCGGGCCTCGTACAGGGTCGACACCGTGACGCCGCGGATCCCCAGGGCCCTCTGGAGCCCGGCGACCTCGGGCGACTTGTGCGTCTTGATGTGGGGACGCAGCGCGACGCCCAGGGCCGAGGCCCGCTCGGACATGCGGCTGAGGTTCCGCTCCAGGACGTCGAGGTCCAGCAGCAGCGTCGGCGTGGGCAGGTCGTGAATCGAGGCCATCGAGATCCGCTCTCCTTCTGGTTTGGAGCCGACGATCATAGACTGCGTTCCATGGCCGACACCACCAGCCGTCTCGCTCCCTGCCCGCGAAACCCGAACTGCGTCTCGACCCAGGCGCCGGAGGGCTCCTCGAAGCGCATGGACCCGATCTCCTACACCGGGCCCCTCGCCCAGGCCCGCGAAAGACTGCTGAGAGTCTTACGCGACCACCCCCGGACCCGGATCGTGAAGGAGGAGCCCGACTACCTCAAGGCGGAGTGCCGGTCCCGGATCTTCCGTTTCACGGACGACGTCGAGTTCCTCTTCGACGACGGGGCGAAGCGCATCCATTTCCGCTCCGCCTCCCGGATCGGCCGCAAGGACTTCGGGGTCAACCGCGAGCGGATGGAGCAAATCCGGGCCGCCTTCCTGGCCGCCGGATGAAGGTCTACGAGCTGCGCACCCGGGTCCGTTTGCCCCGGCCCCGTCCCGAGGTCTTCGAGTTCTTCGCCGACGCCGGCAACCTGGAGTCGATCACCCCGCCCTGGCTGCGCTTCCGCATCGTCACTCCCTCGCCGATCGAGATGTGCCAGGGCGCGCTGATCGACTACCGCCTCCGCCTGCGCGGCATCCCCCTGCTCTGGAAGACCGAGATCACCGCCTGGGACCCGCCCCGCCGCTTCGTCGACGAGCAGCTCCGCGGCCCCTACCGCCTCTGGATCCACGAGCACACCTTCGAGGAGGATGGCGACGGGACGATCATGGAGGACCACGTCCGCTATGCCGTCCCGTTCGGCTGGCTGGCGGACCGGCTGCTGGTGGCCCGGGATTTGAGGGCGATCTTCGAGTACCGGGAGGCGCGAATACTGGAGCTCCTGTCCGCCCCCCGCCTTTTGAGACACTAAATCCTGGGGGGCAGTCATTCCCCCCGGGGATCGCGCCGCTGAATCCGCCGACTGGAACATTCCCCCCGCGACCCGCGTCGCAAAAACCTCGAGCTGCGACGTTCCCCCCGGGGGTCTGCGTCACAAAACTTCGGATTGCGTCATTCCCCCCGAGCTCCGAGCGATGCAAGTCTGAATCCCCGTATCTCAACCTCTGGGGGGAGCCTCTCAATCTCCGGGGGGAGCGTCTCAATCTCCAGGGGGAGCACCCCAATCCTTATGCGCTGTAACGCAAAGGCCCTCCCGGGAGGGCCGGGAATATTCGTTGTGATGCAGGGACGGACTTCCGGGAGCCGCCGAACGCTCCTTCGTGCGGCGGCTCGGAGGGGGTCCCGGTCTATGATGCGGCGTATGAAGGAGATCTTGGAGCGCGCAGCTTGAGCCATTCCGCCTTGAATCCGGACCACCTCTACGCCCCCCACGGCGAGCCCGGCAACTTCTTCAATCCCTGGGCGCCGTTCCAGAGCAGGTTCACCGATCTGCTGCGGTGGCAACTCGGGAAGAAGCCCTACGACAAGACCATCCCGCCTCAGATCCCTGTGGTGGCGAACGACGGCGCCTATCTAGAGGACGGGAGTCAGCCCGCCTCGGTGACCTGGGTGGGCCATTCGAGCTTCGCGGTGCAGGACGGCGGAGAGGTCTTCCTGACCGATCCCCACTTCGGGGCTCGCGCCCTCTTGCCGTCCCGGCTCAGCCCGCCGGGCATCCCCATCGGAGCCGTGCCTCCCGACGCCTTCGCCGTCCTTTCCCACAACCACTACGACCACCTGGATGACTGGACGGTCCGGCATCTGCCCGAGACGATCCAATGGTTCGTGCCCCTGGGGCTCGGGGAGTGGTTCCGCAAGCGGGGGCGGCGGGCCGTGGAGCTCGACTGGTGGCAGAGCGCCTCCCATGGCCGGTGGACCCTCACCTGCCTGCCGGCCCAGCACTGGTCCAACCGCCTCGGCATGAAGCGGAACTCCACGCTCTGGTGCTCGTGGATGCTCGACAACGGGGAGCGGCGCTATTACTTCGCCGGCGACTCCGGCTACTACCACGGCTTCGCCGAGATCGGGCGGCGGTTCCCGGGGATCGACGTGGCGTTCCTGCCCATCGGCGCCTACGAGCCCCGCTGGTTCATGCGCCTCCAGCACGTCAATCCCGAGGAGGGCTATCAGGCGTTCCTCGACCTCGGCGCCCGGACGATGATCCCCATGCACTGGGGGTGCTTCGACCTGACGGACGAGCCGGTCGACCTCGCTCCCAAGGTGCTGGCGGAGATCCTGGAAAGGGAAGGAGCGGACCGGGAGCGGGTGCGGACGATGGCCGTGGGCGAGCGCTGGTACCCGGCCATCCAGGCCTGAGCCCCTGTGCTAAAGTTCGCCTACCCGCTGGTCTGGGGTCGCAGGAGTCGAGGAGAGATGGGCATCATGAGATCGTCGGCGCAGGAGCTTCCGCGGGATACCCGTCGGACCGCGCCAGGCCGGGGACGCTCGGCCGGCACTCCCGATCCTCGCCGTCCCGTCCAGCTCGACCTGTTCGGTCCGCGGTCCGTCCCCCTCCTCCCCACCGCCGCTCCGTCGCCGTCGGCCGATCCGACCGCTCTGCGCTTCCAGCTTCTCCGGCACCTGAACCGCCTGACCGGCGGCCGGCTGCGCTCGATCGAGCTGACGGACAACCGCCGGACCATCCTGAGCGTCCGCTCGGGACGCCTGGGGCACCGGGCGCCGCTCGAGCTGCGCATCCACCACTCCTTCACGCAAGCGCCGACGGAGGTCCTGGAGGCGGTCGCCGCATTCGTCGAGAGCAAGCGGGGGAGCGACCGCGCCCGGGAGGCGCTGGTGGTGATCCGCGAGCACTTCTCGGCCCACCGCCCCGCCACGGCCAAGCCCCGCCGTCAGGTCCTGCGGCCGGAGGGCACGGCCCTCGACCTGCGCGAGGTCTTCGCCGATCTCAACGAGCGCTACTTCGAGGGACGGGTGGCGGCGGCGATCACCTGGGGCAAGGCCAACGCCGGGGTCTCCAGCTCCTGCCGGCGCAAGCGGACCTCCACCCTTCAGCTCGGCAGCTACTCCTACGAGGACCGCCTGATCCGGCTCCACCGCGTGCTGGACGACCCCGGCGTTCCCCGCTACGTGGTGGAGGCCGTGGTCTACCACGAGATGCTCCACGCGGACATGCCGCCCGAGGTGCGCAACGGCCGGCGGCTCTTCCACACGCCCGAGTTCCGCCGCCGCGAGCGGATCTACCGCAACCTCGGCCGGGCGGAGCGCTGGATCGGCGAGCACCTCTCCGAGCTGCTGCGGGCGCGGCAGGTGCCGGCGGCGGGGAAAAAGCCGCGAAAGCGCTGATTTCTTGCCTCCAACCCTCGCTTCTGCAACAATTGCGCGGCGTCCTCGTCGCAAAAGCGTTTTTACCTCGGAGTTGCCGTAAGCCGCCGTGCCGATTGTCAAGCGCGAAGTCGATCTCTTTCCGTCCCCTCACCCAGCCCGCGATCTCGTGTTCGTCTCCGCCGGCCTCGGGCTGGATGGGGGTGGCCGTGCGTTGGCCGGCCGGCTGCTCGCCGGCGCGTGCGCCGCTTTCGCGCGCGAACGGAGGATCGGCTTCCGCGTCCTTTCCCTGGACGGCGCCGGGCTCCCCGAGATCCCCGAGCTCTCCGAGATCCTCGGAAACAATGCGCGGGTCCGCGGCTTCGACGGCGACCAGAAGGCCCTGGCCCTCGACGTCTGGAAGGCGCAGTGGGCGGACCGCGGGACGGCTTACGTCTTCGACCTCCTCGGGCCGGCGCGGGTGCAGGCCTATCTCCCTGGCCCGGTCCGGGCGCCCTACCTCATCCCGCTCTATGGGATCGAGGCCTGGCGGCCGCTGGAATGGGACCGCCGCCGGACGCTCGCCAACGCCACCGTGACCTTCGCCATCTCCGCCTACACCCTGGAGCGCGCCCGGCCGTTCTGTCCGAACCTCGGCGGCGCTGTCGTCCTGCCCCTGGCCCTGGAAGAGCGGCCACTCGAGGGCGCCGTGGACGCCGCCCTGCTCCACCGGCTGGGTCGCGGTTTCCTGCTCATCGTGGGGCGCATGGCCGCGAGCGAGCGCTACAAGGGGCACGACCAGCTCCTGGAAGCTTTGACGCGGCTCCCCGAGGCCCGGCTGGTGGCGGCGGGCAACGGCGACGACCGGCCCCGGCTGGAGCAGAAGGCGGCCGCCCTGGGAATAGGAGACCGGACCTTCTTCACCGGCTTCCTCAGCGAGGCGACGCTCGCCGAGCTCTACCGGCGCTGCGCGGCCTTCGCCATGCCCAGCCAGGGCGAGGGTTTCGGCCTCGTCTACCTGGAGGCGATGCGGGCCGGCAAGCCCGTGATCGCTTCCCGGGGCAGCGCCGCCGAGGAGATCGTGCAGGACGGCAAGACGGGAATCCTGGTCGATCCCGAGGACCGGGAGGAGCTGAGGGCGGCCCTCGGCCAGCTCCTCGGCTATCCCGGGGAGGCCCGCCGCATGGGCGAGGCCGGCCGGGAGCGCTGGCGCCGGGAGTTCGGCGCGGAGCGGTTTCGGCAAAGGCTGGTCCCGCTGCTCGAAAGGCTGACCGCCTGATGTGCGGCATCAACGGCATCCTCCGCCTCTCCGAAGCAGCCCCCGCGATCGACCGGGACGAGTTGCTGCGGACCCGCGACGCCATGACGGCGCGGGGGCCGGACGGCTGCGGGGCCTGGGTCTCGGAGGACGGCCGGGTGGCCCTCGCGAGCCGGCGCCTGGCGATCCTCGACCTCTCCGAGGCGGGGGCCCAGCCCATGGCCTCGGAGGACGGGCGGCTCTCGATCGTCATGAACGGCGAGATCTACAACTTCCTGGAGCTGCGCCGGGAGCTGGAGGCGGAGGGGGTGCGCTTCCGTTCGCGCAGCGACACCGAGGTCGTGCTCGCCCTCTACGCCCGCGAGGGCCCGGCCATGCTCTCGCGCCTGCGGGGGATGTACGGCCTGGCCCTCTGGGATGGCCGGGAGAAGACCCTGCTGCTGGCGCGCGACCCGCTGGGGATCAAGCCCCTCTACGGCTCGTCGGAGGGGGGCTGCCTGCGCTTCGCCTCGCAGGTGAAGGCGCTGGAAGCGGGCGGCGCCGTCTCCCGCGAGGTCGATCCGGCGGGGCTCGCCGGGTTCCTGCTCTGGGGATCGGTGCCCGAGCCGCTGACGATCCGCCGGTCGGTCTGGGCCCTGCCCGCGGGACACCACCTGCTGGTGCGGGATGGACGGCTGGGCGATCCCCGGCCCCATGGCCCGTCCAATGTCTCGTCCATGGACCCGGTGGCGGCCATCGAGGATTCGGTCGTGGCGCACCTGGTCTCGGACGTTCCGGTCGCCGTGTTCCTCTCGGCGGGGCTCGACTCCGGCCTGATCGCGGCGCTCGCCCGGCGGCACCTGCCGGAGCCGCCCGCGACATTCACCCTGAGCTTCGACGCGACGGCCGGCACGCCGCTCGACGAGGCGCCGCTCGCCGCCGAGGTGGCCCGGACGCTCGGCACCCGCCACGTCGAGCGGCGGGTGGGGCGGTCCGACTTCGCCGGCTGGTGGCGGGACGCCCTCGCCGCCATGGACCAGCCGAGCATCGACGGCTTCAATACCTTCGTGGTGAGCCGGGCGGCCCACGAGGCGGGTCTGAAGGTCGTGCTCTCCGGCCTGGGCGGCGACGAGGTCTTCGGCAGTTACCCGTCGTTCGCGGACGTGCCGCGGCTGAAGAAGATGGCGCACCGGGCAAGCTGGCTCGGCCCGCTGTGGCCGCCCCTCGCCCGCGCCGTCTCGCCCGGCCGCCCCAAGCTCGCGGGGCTCGCCCGCTACGGGCGCACTCTCCCCGGCGCCTACTTCCTGCGCCGCGGCCTGTTCCTCCCCGAGGACCTGCCAGGGCTGATGGGCCGCGACGCGGCCGAGGAAGGGCTGCGGCGGTACGACCCGGTGGCCGACGCGGCCCGCGTCCTGGCCTCCGGCAATGGCGACGCCTGGACGGCCGTGCACCGCCTGGAGACGGCGCGCTACATGAGAAACCAGCTCCTGCGCGACTCGGACTGGGCCTCCATGGCCTCGTCCGTCGAGCTGCGCGTGCCCCTGGTGGACGCCTGGCTGCGGACGCGCCTGGAGGCGAACGGCTTCGAGCCGGCGCGCGGGATGGGGAAGGCGGAGCTGGTGCGCCGCGCCGCCCCCGAGCTGCCCGCGGCCCTGTTCTCGCGGGCCAAGACGGGGTTCTACATCCCGGTGATGGAGTGGCTGGAGCCCCAGACGACCGGGAGGCCGGGCGGCAGCCTGGGCGGCCAGTCGCGCCGGCTGGCGGCGCGGGTGCTCGAAGAGCTGGGAGTGAGGCCGCAATGAACGGAGCGCCTCAGACGGCGGCGGAGATCCGGACGGCGGACCGGGCCCTGTTCCGGCGGCGGCTGGCGGATTGGACGAAAATCCTCTCCGCCTACTTCACAGCCCAGACGGTGACGCAGCTCCTGGGCATCGGGGCCGGCCTGGTGTTCATCCGGTTCATGCCGGTCCGGGAGTTCGCCCTCTACACCCTGGCCGCCTCGGTGCTCTCCTTCTTCACCTTCGTCTCCGACCTCGGGAGCACCACGTCGCTGGTGCACTTCTTCCAGCGGACGAACAAGGAGGGCGGGAGCTTCCCCAGCTACCTCGGAGCCGTGCTGTCGCTGCGGCGCGGGGTGTTCCTCGTCGGCTGCGCCGGCGTCCTGCTGCTCTTCCCGCGCGCGGCGGCCACCAAGGGATTCGGGCTGACGGAGGCGCTGGCCGCCGCGGCGGCGGTGCTGGTGGCCACCTGGTTCCAGATCAGTGCCTCGGTGCGCCTCCAGGTGCTGCGGCTGGCGGGCCGGTTTGGCCTCTCCTACCGGGCCGAGATGACGGGCGCGGCGCTGCGCCTGCTGCTGGCCCTCGTTATGGCCGCCACGGCGCTGCTCTACGGCTGGCTGGGCATGGTGGCCGCGGCCGCCGGCACGGTGGCCGTCGCCTGGCTCGCCCGCTCGCCGGCGCCTTTGATTCCGCCAGCGGCCGGGCCGGCATCGGAAGAGCCCGGTTTCCATCGCCGGCAGGTCGTGCGCTACCTGCTGCCGACGCTGCCCAGCGCCCTCTACTTCGCCGTCCAGGGACCCCTGACCATCTGGCTCGCGGCCACGTTCGGCGGGGTGCGCAACATTGCCGAGGTGGGGGCCCTGGGCCGGCTGAGCCTGGTGGTGGGGATCTTCTCCAGCCTGACCGGGGTGGTCTTCCTGCCTCGCCTGGCGCAGGTGCTGGACGACGACCTGTATCGGCGGCGCTGCCTGCAGTTCGCGGCGCTGCTGCTCGGCCTGGCCCTGACCCTGTTCGCCGCGGCGGCGGTGGCGCCCCAGCCATTTCTCCTGCTCCTCGGCCCCCACTACGCCGGCCTGCACCACGAGCTGCTCCTGGTGGTCGCGGGTGCCGGGCTCACCCTGCTGGACGGCTACTTCGTGGGCGTCAACCTGGCGCGCTCCTGGACCCGCCTGCAGGGCTTCGCCGTCGGATCGCTGCTCGTCTCCCAGGCCCTGATGGTGGCGCTGCTGCCGCTCTCGACGACCTCGGGCGTGCTGACGTTCAACCTCCTGGGCGCGGCCGTCGCGCTCGCCGGGCAGCTCGCCATCGCCTGGCTGGGGTTCACGCGGCCGAAGTGGGTCCACTGGCGGTGAGGGTCGTGCACGTGAGCCCGACCTGGTTCTCCCCCGAGTCGCTCCTGGGGGGCGGCGAGCGTTTCGTCGAGGAGCTGGCGCGCGCGATGGCCGAACGGGCGGATGTGAAGCTCGTCAGCTTCGGCCGCCGGGCGTCGCGCGAGCTCGCGTTGCCGGGGTACGAGCGGGTGATCCTGGCGAGTTGGACGGACCGGATCATGGTCCCTTTCTCTCCCGCGCTGTTCCGCGAGCTGCGCGGGGCGGACGTCGTCCACTGCCACCAGTACTACGTGCTGCCCACCTTCCTCGCCTGCCTGGCCGGGCGCCTCCACGGCAGCCGGGTCTTCGTCACCGACCTCGGCGGCGGCGCCTGGACGCCCGGGTTCCACGTCGACCAGTCGCGCTGGATGGATGGCCATCTGCCGCTCTCGGAGTACGCTTCCCGGCCGCTGCCCGGACGCCCTCTGCCCGCGGCGGTGATCTACGGCGGCGTCGACCTCGGCCGGTACCCCATGCGGGAGCCGCTGGAGCACGATGGCTCGGTGGTGTTCCTGGGCCGGGTGCTGCCGCACAAGGGGATCCACTTCCTGGTGGAAGGGCTGCCGCCGGGCGTCCCCCTCCACGTCGTGGGCCCGTTCTCGGACCTCGCCTATCTCGAGCGCCTCCGGGCCTTGGCGGAGGGCAAGCCGGTGATTTTCCACGGCGCGCTGCCCGACGAAGAGGTGATCGGCCTGCTCGGCCGCGCCATGGCCCTGGTCCACCCGACGCCGGTGGACGCCGGTGGATCGGCCGGCGCCAACGAGCTGTTCGGCCTCGCCCTGGTGGAGGCCATGGCCCGCGGCTGCCCGGTGATCGCGTCGGACGCCGCCTCGCTGCCGGAGATCGTCGAGCCGGGGATCTCCGGCCTGCTGGTGCCCCCCAACCGGCCCGAAGCCATCGCGGCCGCCATCGCTGCCCTGGCCGCGGACCCGGAGCTCTGGCGCCGCCTGGCCCTGGGCGCCCGCGAGCGAGTGGAGACGCGGTTCACCTGGCGGCAGGTCGCGGAGCGCTGCCTCCGCGCGTACGGGGCGGCGGCTTGAGCGAGATGCCGATGAGGATCCTGATGGTCATCCACACCCGCTGGACCCGCAATCTCGGCGGCCCTCGCGTCCAGCTCGAGCTGGCCGAGGAGATGCGGACCCTGGGGCACGAGGTGGAAAAGCTCAGTTACGAGGACGCCTTTCCTGATGTCTCGAAGACCGCCGCGCCGCGCCGTCTCCCGGGACGCCTGGGGACCGCCGTGGCGCTGGCGCGGAGCAATCGCAGCTTCGCGGCCCGCGCCCGGGACTGGGTGCGGGCTCGCCCCGGGCGCTTCGACGTCATCGACGCCAACCAGACCGACCTGCCGTTCCCCAAACGGGACCTCGGTTTCTCCGGACTGCTGGTCGCCCGCTCGGTGGGCCTGATTCCGACCTACGAGGCGTTCGACCGCGAGGCGGCGCGGCGCTGGCCGGAGCCGCCGTCCCTGCGGGCCTGGGCCCACCGGACCCTGACCTGGCCCGGCACCCGGCGCCGCCGGCGCGACGTCGAGGGGAGCTTCCGCCACGCCGACCTGATCAACGTCTCGAACCGGGACGACCTGGCGGCCGTGCGCGACGGCATGGGCTTCGGCCTCAAGGCGGTGATGTTCCCCTTCGGCCTGTCGGAGGAGCGCCGGCTCGCTTTTCTCACCGAGCGTGCCCCCGTGGCCGAGCGGCTGGCCGGGCGGACCGTGGCATTCATCGGCACCTGGAACCAGCGCAAGGGAGCCAGGGACTGGCCGGAGATCGCGGCGCGGGTGCGCGAGCGGGTGCCGGACGCCCGCTTCCTCGTGCTCGGCACGGGACTCGGGGCTGAGCTCGTGCTGCGGGATTTCCCGCCCGAGTTGCGGCCAGCCGTCAGGGTCGTCCCCTTCTACGACAGCGCCGAGCTGCCGGGGCTGCTCTCGCGGGCCGCGGCCGGCGCTTTCCCCGGCTACCTGGAGGGGTTCGGCTTCGCCGTGCTGGAGAAGCTGGCCGCCGGCCTCCCCACCGTCGCCTACGACGCCACCGGACCGCGCGACGTGCTGGGGCACTTGGCCGGGGAGCCGATGGTGCCCCGGGGCGACACGGGCGCCTTCGCGGCCCGCCTGGCCGAGATCCTGACGGCTCCCGCCGAGCGCTGGGCCGAGCGGTCGGCGGAGGCCACGCGGGTGGCCGCCCTGTTCTCGTGGCGCGACATCGCGCGCCGCACCCTCGACACCTACCAGGAACGCCGGCAACGGCTGGCGGGAGCCTGACGTGGACGCCGCCGCCAACCTCTACACCGGCAAGGAGAAGGGCTACTTCACCGCCGCCCGGCTCGACCTGCTGGCCCTGCTGCCCCAGGGTGGTGGCCTCCGCCTGCTGGAGCTTGGAGCGGGGGACGGTGCCACCCTGCGCGCCGCCAAGGCCCTGGGGCTCGCCTCGTACACGGCCGGCGTCGACCTCGTCGAGCCGAAGCCGCCGGCCCCCGGCGAGCCGGAGATCGACGTCTTCCTGAGCGGCAATGCCGAGGGCGGAGAGATGGTACTTCCCGCCGGCCCCTTCGACGCCGTGCTCTGCGCCGACGTGCTGGAACACCTGGTCGATCCCTGGCGGATGGTGGAGCGGCTGGCGCGCAGCCTGCGGCCCGGCGGCGTCTTCCTGAGCAGCATCCCCAACGCGCGCAACCACCGGGCGTTGCGCTCGATCGTCCTTGGCGGAGATTTCCGCTACGCCGGGGCCGGACTGCTGGACCGCTCCCACCTGCGCTTCTTCTGCCGCCGCAACGTGCGCGAGCTGTTCGAGGGAGCCGGGCTCGTGGTGGAGTCGATGGGGGAGACGATGGGCGGCTATGGGTTGCGCCATAAGGCCCTGGACCGCCTCACCCTCGGGCTGCTGCACGACTTCTTCGTGTTCCAGTTCCTGACCCGGGCCCGCAAGCCGTGACGAGTCCCCTGGTCTCCGTGGCGATGGCGACGTGGAACGGCGCCCGATTCCTGCGCGAGCAGCTCGACTCGATCTACGCCCAGACCTGGCCCAACCTGGAGATCGTGGCGACCGACGACGCCTCGACGGACGGCACGCCGGAGATCCTGGCCGAGTACGCGCGCACCCGCGGCCTGCGCTGGCAGGCCAACCCGCAACGGCTGGGGCTGGTGAAGAACTTCGAGCGTGCCATCTCCTTCTGCCGGGGAGAGTACGTGGCCCTCGCCGACCAGGACGACGTCTGGAAGCCGGGCAAGATCGCCACCCTGGTCGAGCGTATCGGTGGCGCCACGCTGGCCTACTGCAATGTCCAGGAGTACATCGACGACGCGGGGCGGCCCGGCTTCGGAGCCGAGTTCGAGCCCATCGTGCGCTTCGCCCGCGCCCACGGCAGCGGCCGGCCCAGCCGCTACCTGCTGGCCGAGAACTGGGTGGTGAGCCACAGCCTGCTGTTCCGCCGCGAGCTGACGGAGCACGCCCTGCCCATTCCGCCCCACCAGCCTTTCCACGACGGCTGGCTGGCGCTGGTGGCCTCCAAGCTCGACGGGCTCGTCTACGTGGACGAGCCGCTCCAGGCCTACCGCCGCCACGAGGGGAGCTTGACGTTCGCCCGCCCGGAGGAGCGGACGCGCCAGGAGAGCCTGCCGCGCGCCCTGGCGAGCGGCCGCTTCCGTGCCACCTGGCGCCGCCGCTGCGAGATCGAGACGGCGCGGCTCGGCGACGCCCTCGGGCTCCCCCTGCTCGACGGGGCGGACCGGGCCTTCGTGGACGATCTGCTGGCGTACTACCGCTCGGGGCTCTCCCGTGGGCTCCACTGGCGTTCGTTCCGCAGCGGCTTGCGGGTGGCGCCGTACGTCTCGACCAGCCACGGCAGCCGCGGGCGCTGGAAGCTCCCATTGCGGGCACTGCTCGGCGGAGTGTGAGGAGAGCGGTGCGGATCCTTTCCATGAGCAACTGCCCGCTCGACGAGTCCCTCGGCTCGGGTTACGTGGCTCTCCGCTATGCCCGGGGGTTGCGCGAGCGGGGCCACCACGTCGACCTGCTCGGTCCGGACGACTACGAGCCCCTGCTGCGGCTGCGCCGGGGAATCTCCTACCGGCAGGCGCTCGGCATGGCGGCGGCGGGCCTGCGGCGCGCCGGGGGCTACGATGTCGTCGAGCTCTGGGGCGGCGAGGCCTGGCTCACCTTCAGCCTGCTGGCGCGCCGGAAGCGGCGCCGGTTCCTCCTCGCCGCCCACTCCAACGGCCTCGAGACCCACAGCGCCGAGGTCCTGCGGGCGGCGGAGGGCGCCGGCCGGCTCGCCCCCTCCCGGCGCTGGTTCCAGCTCGACCAGTCCGCCCTCTTCGAGCGCGCGTTCCGCGCCGCCGATGCCCTGGTCACCGTGGCGGACTTCGACCGCCGGTACGCGCTGGACCGGGGGTATGCTCCTCCCGACCGGATCCTGGCCGTCGACAACCCGCTGCCGGACGGGTACCTGGACCTGCCCGTTGATTTCGAGCGGAGTACCTTCGAGCGGGGTCCCAGGATCGGCTACTGCGGCTCGTGGATCCCCCGCAAGGGCGTGGCCCTGATCGCCAGCGCCCTGCCGCCGCTGCTGCGCGACTTTCCGGCGTGGCGGCTGACGCTGGTGGGGGTGGGAGAGGGCTTCCGGGCCGGAGACCACTTCCCTGCCGACGTGTTGCCGCGGATCGAGGTGGTACCGTTCGCCGAGCGAGGCAGCCGCCTGCGCGACCTCTACCGGAGCTTCGCGATCGCCCTCCTGCCGTCCGTCTACGAGAGCTTCGGCCTCGCCGGGGCCGAGGCCATGGCCTGCGGCGCAGCGCTGGTGGCGACCCGCACCGGCTTCGCCGCCGGTCTGCGCGGCGGCGAGGAGGCGATGCTGCTCGGCGAGCCGACTCCCCAGGCCCTTCGGGGGGCCGTGGAGGCCCTGATCAGCGACGAGGAGCTGCGCCGGACGGTTGCGCGCGGCGGCTACCGGCGGGTCCAGACGCTGCGCTGGGACGGGGCCGTCGCCGCCGTCGAGGCGGCTTACCAGGCGTGGCTCGCCGAGTTGCGGAGCTGAAAGGATTCCACGTGGCGCGTTACTCCATCGAGTTCCTGAAATACCTGGCGGGCCTGCGCGGCCCGCACTCCACGCTGACGCCCGTGGAGAGCGCGCTGCTGCGCTCCCTGGCAGCCGGCCGGGAGTGCGCCGTCGAGGTCGGCGTCTACGAGGGGGTCACCAGCGCCGCCATGGCCGGGGCCTTGTCCCCCACGGGAACGCTCTACCTGGTCGATCCCTATACGCTCGGCGCGCGGCTGGAGAGGTGGCTCGGGCTCTCGTTCACCTCGCACGTGGCCCGGCGGTCCGTGCGCCCCTGGCGGCAGAGAGTCCGCTTCGTGAGGGCGACCTCCCTCGAAGCCTCCCGCTTCCTGGACCTCCACCGGCCGGCCGACCTCGTGTTCGTCGACGCCGATCACAGCTACGAGGCCGTGCGCGACGACCTGAGGGCGTGGGCGCCGAAGCTCGCGCCGGGAGGCGTCCTGGCCTTCCACGACAGCCGCCGGTGCGCGGCGCGCCCCGATCTCACCCCCGAAACCGCGGGGCCGGTACGGCTGATGGACGAGGTGCGCGGCGGGCTCTTCGGCGCCTGGCGGATCGTCGCCGAGGCCGACTCGGTGACGGCGATTTCCCTTTCGGGAGACGGGGCCTGATGGAGCTGATCCAGATCGTCCCTCGGCTCCCGCCGGCGCCCGAAGGTGTCGGCGGCTACGCGGCAGCCCTCGCCGTGGAATTACGGGAGCGGCTCGGGGTCGAGTCACGGTTCGTGACCGGCGCGGCTGGCGCGGACAACCTCGGGAGCTCGGCCGTCCTCCTGCACTACGCCAACTACGGCTACCAGGCCCGCGGCTGTCCCGTCTCGCTGGTGCGCGGGCTGCTGAGCTGGAAGCGGAGCGCCGCCGGACGCCGCCTGGTGACGATCTTCCACGAGGTCTACGCCAGCGGCCCGCCGTGGCGGAGCTCGTTCTGGACCTCGCCGCTCCAGCGCCGGCTCGCGGCGGCCCTGGCGCGCGGCGGCGACGGCGCCATCACCAGCCTGGAGCTGTACGCCGGCTTGATCAAGAGGCTGGCACCGGGTGTCGAAGTCCACGTCTCGCCCGTCTTCTCCACCGTCGGCGAGCCCGAGCGGGTGCCCGCCTTGAGCGAGCGAAGCCGCACGATGGTGGTCTTCGGGGGGCCCGGAGCCCGCGATAGAGCCTACGGAGAGCAACGGGAGGCCCTGGAAGCGTCTTGCCGGGCCTGGGGGATCCAAGAGGTTCTGGATATCGGACCAGCGCTCTCCTCCGTGCCCTCACACATTGGAAACATCCCCGTCCGAACGCTCGGCGCGCTGCCCGCCGCCGAGGTGAGCCGACTGCTGCTCGGCTCCTTCGCCGGCTTCCTGGTATATCCGAGCGCCTTCCTGGGAAAGTCCACGATCTTCGCCGCCTACTGCGCCCACGGGCTGCTCCCTGTCCAGCCGGGAGAGAAGATGGACGCCGACAGCGCCCAGGAACGGGCCACGGCGGCGCGAGAGTGGTACCTGCGCCACTCGCTGGCGCACCAGGCGCAGCTGTTCGACCGCCTTCTCGGGGGAAACGGCGCGTGAAGCTGCTCGTCTACTCGCCGGCCTTCCTGCCGCAGGTGGGCGGTCTGGAGATCAATGTCGCCACCCTCTCCGAGCGGCTCGCGCGCGCCGGGCACGAGGTCGTGGTGGTGACGCGGACGGCAAGCCCGAACGACGAGGCGGCCGCCGGCTACCGCGTCGTCCGGCGCCCTTCCTTCCTGGAGCTCCTGCGCTGGGTGCGCTGGTGCGACATCTTCCACCAGGCCAACGTCAGCCTGCGGGGGCTCTGGCCCCTCCTCCTGGTCCGCCGGCCCTGGGTGGTCTCTCACCATAGCTGGTACTGCCGCACCGACGGCCGGATCGCCTGGCCGGACCGGCTGAAGCGCCGGCTCCTGCGCTTCGCCGCGGGCTCGATCGCGGTCAGCCAGGCCATGGCCGACGATCTCGGGACGCCCTCCGTGGTGATCCCGAACTCCTACCGCGACGAGCTCTTCCGGCTTCTTCCCGGAATCGAGCGGACGGACGACCTGGTCTTTGTCGGACGGCTGGTTTCGGACAAGGGGGTGGACCTCCTCCTGGAGGCCCTGGCGCTCCTCACCCGCGACGGGGCCGAGCCCCGGCTGACGATCGTCGGCGACGGCCCGGAGGCGCCGCGCTTGCGCGAGCAGGCGGCCCGGCTGGGGATCGCCGGCCGGCTCGACTTCCTGGGCATCCGCCAGGGCCGGGAGCTGGTGGAGATCCTCAACCGCCACCGGGTGCTGGCCGTTCCCTCGCGCTACCGGGAGCCCTTCGGCATCGTGGCCCTGGAGGGTATCGCCTGCGGCTGCCTGGTCGTGGGCTCCGAGGGCGGCGGGCTCAAGGAGGCCATCGGCCCTTGCGGCGTGACGTTCCACAACGGCGACGCCGGCGACCTCGCCCGCATCCTAAGCGACGTGCTGCGCCACCCGGAGCGGGACGGCGACTTCCTCCGGCACGCCGCCGATCACCTGGCCCGCCATTCCCAGGAACGGGTCACGGCCGCCTACCTCCAGGTATTCGAGAGGGCCCGCGCGTGAGCGGCACCCGCATCTTCATCCTGCTGGCGGGCCTGACGGCCATCGCCTGGTCGTCGCGGCGCTGGCGCGAGGGGATCAAGATCGCCCTCGTCCTCGCCATCTTCGAGGGGGCGCTGCGCAAGTGGGTCTTCCCAGGCGCGCAGGACCTCGTCTACTTCGCCAAGGACGTGTTCCTGCTCGGAGCCTATGCCGGCTTCCTCCGCGAGAGGCGGCAGCTCCGCTACCGGCCGCCCACAGTGCAGGTGGTCTCCGTCGCCCTCGTGCTGCTGGCCGTCCTGGGGATGCTGGAGATCTTCAACCCGAACCTGCCGAACCTGCTGGTCGGGGTGCTGGGCTTCAAGGCCTACTTCTTCTACGTGCCGCTGCTGTACATCCTGCCGGCGGTGTTCCCCTCGGACGCGGCCCTCGCCCGCTCGGTACGCGCCTACCTGCGGATCGCGATCCCCGTGGGCCTGCTGGCCCTGGCCCAGTTCTTCAGCCCGGCCGGCAGCGTGCTCAACACCTATGCCCGGAGCAGCGAGACGGCCAGCGCCATCACCTTCGGCAGCTCGACCTACGTGCGGGTGACGGCGACCTTCTCCTTCATCAGCGGCTATACCTCCTATCTGCTGGCGATGTCGATCCTCCTGCTGGCCTGGCTGGGGACGACGCGCTGGCGGTTCCGCGGCAACCTCGACCTGCTGGCCGCTCTGGGTTTCACCCTGCTCGGCATGCTGATGACGGGCTCGCGCGGGCCCCTGCTCGCCTTCGTCGTCGTCCTCCCCCTCTACTGGTGGCTGGCCATCGTGCGCGAGCGCCAGAGCGGCGCCACGCTCCTGCGCCTCCTCGTCGGCCTGGGGCTGATCGGCATCCTGCTCAACCAGTTCGGCGGCGAGGCGGTGGACGCCTTCGAGGGGCGGGCCTCGGGTTCGGGCGTGGAGGCGTTCCTCGAGCGCGTGTCGACCCCCTTCGTGGCCCCGCTCAACGTGCTTCCCGACGTCGGTCTGTTCGGGTTCGGCATTGGCGCCGCCCACCAGGCGGCCACGGCCCTCGCCGGCGGCCCCATCCCCTTCATATGGCTGCGCGGCCTCGCCGTGGAGGCCGAGTCCGGCCGCATCCTGCTGGAGCTCGGCCCCCTGGGCTTTCTCCTCCTCTACTTCATCCGGCTGTACATGGCCCTCTTCGCCTTCCGGCAGGTGCTCGTGTTGCGCACACCCTTCCACCGCGCGCTGGCCGTCTCGAGCCTGCTGTTCTTCCTGGTCCAGATCCCGGGCAATATCGTCTACGACGTCACGTCCAGCCTCTACTTCTGGACCTCGGGCGGCATTCTGCTCACGGCCATGAAGCTCGACCGCGAGGCCGTGAGAGCTGTCGCGCGGGCCAGGCAGCAGAGCCCGGCACGCCCGGCCCTGGAGCCCGCCCTGCCGACCCAGGAGGCCACGTGAAGGTGCTGATCACGCATCCGGGCCGGCAGCATTCCCATCAGGCGGCCCTCGCCCTCCAGGACGCGGGGATGCTCGCCGGTTACTGGTCCGGCGTGCCCGCCGTCGAGGCGCAGACGCGGCCCGTGCCGACCTTCCTGCGCCGCCAGCTCGCCCGCTACGCCGCCGTGCCCCTCGATCCCCGGCGGGTGCGCTGGTTCCCGTGGACTCCGGCGCTGCGCCGGGTGGGGCCTTGGAGCGACTTCTTCGCCTGCCGGCTGTTCGACCGCTGGGTGGCGGCGCGGCTGCCGCGCGCGAACGCCACGGCCGTGGTGGCCTGCGAGATCTCCGCCCTGGCGACGTTCCGGCGAGCCCGGCGGCTGGGCCTCGTCACACTCCTGGACGCGCCGTCGATCCACCACGCGGCCCAGGATCGCCTGCACGGCACCACGGACTCTCCCGGCCTGCACCGGCGGATCGTGCGGACCAAGGATGAGGAGATCGCCCTGGCGGACCACGTCCTGACCGTCTCGGAGCTGGCCCGGCGGACCTACCTCGACGCCGGGGTGCCGCCGGAGAAGGTCCACGCCGTGCCGCTGGGGGCCGACCTCGAGCTGTTCTCGCCAGGCGCCGGAGAACGGAATGGGGAACTCACGTTCCTGTTCGCGGGCGCGACGATCCGCCGCAAGGGATTCGATCTCCTCCTGGAAGCGTTCGATCGGACATCCGGCGCCCAGTTGCGGATCGTGGGCTCCCGCGGCGATCTCGGCTATCTGCTCGACGGCCGCGATCCGGACCGGATCTCGTTTCTGGGGCCCCTGACCCAGCCGGATCTGGCCGCGGAGCTGCGGCGGGCGGACGTGCTCGTCCTCCCCTCGCGCAACGACTCCTACGCCATGGTGGTGGCCGAGGCCCTGGCCTCGGGCGTGCCTGTCCTGATCTCGGAGATGGTGGGCGCCAAGGATCTGGTGAGGGAGGGGAAGACCGGCTGGATCGTGCCCGTGGAGGACATCGCCGCCCTGGCCTGGCGGATGGCCTGGTGCGCCGGCCATCCGGAGGCCGTGCGCGCCATGGGACCGGACTGCCGGCGTGCCGCAGAGGGTGCCACCTGGCCGGCCTATCACCGGCGGCTGGCAGAGCTGCTGCGCGCTTTCTCGGAGGCCGGCGGGTGAAGCTCCTGCACGTGGTCCCCACCTACCTCCCCGCCTGGCGCCACGGCGGGCCGATCCTCGCCATCCACGGTCTGTGCAAGGCGCTGGCGGCTCGCGGGCACGAGGTGACCGTCTTTACGACCGACGTGCACGGCGAAGGGACCCTCGACGTGCCGCTGGCGGCACCCGTCGCGATGGACGGCATCGAGGTCTGGTATTTTCCCGTGCGGTCTCCTCGCCGCCTGTACCTCGCGCCGGCTCTGGGGCAAGCGGCGCGGGACGGCGCGGCCGGGTTCGACGTCCTCCACCTTCACTCGGTGTTCCTCTGGCCCACCTCCGCCGCGGCGCGGGCCGCCGAGCGCGCGGGAGTGCCGTACGTCCTCTCCCCGCGGGGCATGCTGGTGCCGGAGCTGATGCGGACCCGCGGGCGCTGGCGCAAGCTCGCCTGGATGCTCCTCGCCGAGCGCCATACCGTCGAGCGGGCTGCGGTCCTCCATGCCACGAGCGCCCTCGAAGCCGAGGAGGCGGCCCGCCTAGACCTCTCCCTGCCGCCGGTCGCCGTAGTGCCCAACGGCATCGATGCCGAGCCGTGGGACGGCGACGAGGCGGCCCTCACGCCAGCGGTCCGCGCCGTGCTCGGGAGCAGTCCTTTCCTCCTCTACCTGGGCCGGCTGAGTTGGAAGAAGGGGCTCGACCGGCTGATTCCTGCGATGGCGCGTGTCCCCGGGACCTTCCTCGTCATTGCCGGCAACGACGAGGAGGGGATCCGGCCCGGGCTGGAACGGCTGGCCCGGGAGACCGGTGTGGCGGACCGCACCGCCTTCCTCGGCCCCGTCCAAGGTGCGGACAAGGCGGCCCTCCTCCACCGGGCGGCGGCCCTCGTCCTTCCCTCGCGGTCGGAGAACTTCGGCAACGTGGTCCTGGAGGCCTGGGCTGCGGGGCGGCCGGTCGCCGTCACACGCGAGGTCGGCCTCGCGGAGAGCGTCCGCGAGACCGGGGCGGGAATCGTGGCCGATGGCGATCTCGGAGCCGTCCTGCGGGACCTCCTGGCCGATCCGGACCGGCTCGACGCCATGGGCCGGCGCGGCGCGGAGGCCGTCCGGGAGCGCTTCGGATGGCCGGCGGCGGCCCGGGCGATGGAGACTGTGTATGAGAGGATCGCCGACCGATGAGGATCGTCTTCCTGGTCGAGCGCCCCACCCAGTTCGAGGCGCCGTTCTACCGCTTCGCCGCCCGCGATGCGCGGCACGAGCTGCGCGTCTTTTACACCGGGTCGGGTATCGGAGAACCGGTCTTCGATCCGGAGCTCGGCCGGCCCGTCTCCTGGGGGATCGACCTGCTGGGCGGCTATCCCTACGAGCTCTGCCCGCCGGCGGACGCCGCCCGCTGGCTCGGGGAACGGCTGCGGCCGGGGAAATGTGACCTGGCCATCGTCAACGGCTACACTCAGCCGCTCTACCGTCTGGGAGCCCGGGTGGCGAAACGGGCGGGGTGCCCCACGGCCCTGCGCCTCGATTCCGTCCTCTGGGGCGCCTCGCCCCGGCGGAACCTCGCCAAACGGCTACTCTTCGCGACCTATATGAAACGGACGTACGACCTCTTCCTGGGCGCCGGCAGCCTCACCCTCGCCTACCTGCGCGCCTTCGGCGTACCGCCCGGGCGCACCGGCCTCTTCCCCTACGCCGTGGACGTGGAGGACTTTCAGCGCCGGTCCGGGCTCTCTCTGCCGCGGGAACGGCTTGGCGTGCCCGAAGACGCCCGGGTTATCCTTAGCCTGGCAAAATTCAACGGCCGGGAGGCCCCCTGGGACCTGCTGCGCGCCTTTTCCCGCCTCGACCAGAAAGATGTCTGGCTGGTGCTGGCCGGCGACGGCCCCGACCGGCGGGAGCTGGAGCGGCAGGCCGGAGCGCGGGTCCGCTTCCCCGGCTACGTACCCTATCCCGAGCTGCCTGCCCTCTACGCGGCGGCGGACCTGTTCGTCCATCCGGCCCGCGAGGAGCGCTGGGGGGTCTCCGTGCAGGAGGCCCTGGCCTGCGGCCTGCCGGTGGTAGCCTCCTCGCGGGTGGGCGCCGCCTTCGACCTCGTCGAGCCCGGCTGCAACGGCTTCCTCTACGAGGCCGGCGACGAAGCGGAGCTGGCCGGCCGCCTCACCGAAGCCCTGGAGCTGCCGCCGGAGCGGGTGCGGGCGACGAGCGGCGAGGTCCTGGCGCGCTGGGACTACGCCGCCGTCTGGCAGGGGCTCCTCGAAGCCGCCGGGCGAACCTTGGGGAGGGCGGCCTTATGATCCCTGTCATCCCCCTGTCCGTCCTGGTCACCACCCGCAACGAAGAGGTGAACGTCGAGCGCTGTCTCCGGAGCGTCCATGGCTTCGCGGACCAGATCTTCGTCCTCGACTCCGAGAGCACGGACGGCACCGTCGAGATCTCCCGGCGCTACGCCGAGGTCCACACCCTGGCCTACGACCACGGGCGGATCATCCCGTGGATCTTTCAGTGGGGGCTCGACAACCTCCCCCTGCGCAACGACTGGGTGCTCATCCTGGAGGCCGATCAGGCCCTCACGCCCGGCCTGAAGGAGGAGATCGCGGCTCTGCTCGCCCGGCCTGAAATCCGCGAGGACGGCTTCTACATCCGCCGCCGGCAGATCTTCCGCGGCAAGCCCCTGCGCTTCGGCGGCTACGGCGGCAAGGTGCTGCTGAAGCTCTTCCGCCGGAGCCGCTCCGAGCTCGACCCCATCGAGCAGGACACCCGCGTCTACGTCCGCGGCCCCGTCGGTCGCCTGCGGGCTCCCCTGGAAGAGTGGAACCTGAAGGAAGACGCGATCCTCTTCTACCTCCAGAAGCACCTCCGCTACGCCGAGGCGTTCGCCCAGGAGGAGCTCGACCGCCGCCGCCGCAACCTCCCGTGGAAGGCCACGCCGCGGTTCTTCGGCACTCCCGACGAGCGAGTCCTCTGGCTAAAGGACCGCTACTACCGGATGCCGCTGTTCGTGCGGCCGACCCTGTACTTCCTCTACCGCTACTTCTTCCTGCTGGGCATCCTGGACGGCAAGACGGGCTTCGTCTTCCACTTCCTCCAGGCCTTCTGGTTCCGGCTGGTCGTGGACATCCGACTCGAGGAGCTGCTCCGCGGGGAGAAGACGAGGAGCGGGGGATGACGCGACCGCGCCAGCGGCTCATCGCTCTTCGTGTAATGGCAGCGACGCTGGCGGCCCTGTGCGGCCTGGCCGTGGCCGAGTGGGTCGCGCGGGCGGCCTACGGCCCGGGATTCCTGTCGGTGGTCGACCCTTACGAGCACCACCCCTACCGGGCCTACGCCGAATTCGCCGACACCTCCGGCCAGAAGGTCTTCACCAACTCGCTCGGCTGGAAGGACGGCCAGCCGCGCCGGCAGGTCGAGCGCGACCCTGCCCCCAGGCGCCGTGTCGTGTTCCTCGGCGATTCCTTCACCGAGGGGTTGGGCGTGCCGCAGGAGCAGACCTTCAGCGCCGATGTCGAACGGAGGCTGAACCGCCGCGGCGCCCGCTTCGAAGTGCTGAACGGCGGACGGGTGTCCTACAGCCCCCTGCTCGAATACATGCGCCTCAAGAGGTTCCTGGCCACGGGCTACCGGGCGGATACCGTTGTTCTGCTGCCCGACCTGTCGGACGTCCAGGACGAACTCGAGTACGCGCCAGAGTTCGAATTCTCCGCCGGCGGCGAGCCCTTGCATCTGCGCTCGGGGAATTCCGCTCCTGCGGTCCGCTGGATCTACAACCGGTCCGCGCTGGCCCGCTGGGCGCGCCGGCTCCAGTTGCGCTTGCAGGGCCGGCTGCCGTCCGTGGCCGAAACCGCCCACGCGGAGCGGGGGCTGGCCCTCCAGCCCGTCGACGCGGCGCTCTTGAAGGCTCCCGGCCCGCTGACGGCCAAGGCATACTCCCATCTTTCGGACCCGGCCAAAGCGCTCCTGAGGCACATTTGGAGCGATCACCTCCCAAGCGTCAAGGGGTGGGCCGGCGATGGGCTGAGTTCGATGGAGAAGAACATCCTCAGGATCCGGGAGCTGGCCCGGCGGAATGGAATGGAGCTGATCGTCGTCATCTACCCCTATCCGCAGGTGCTCTATACGCGCGAAGGCCCCGCCTACTACAGGGTCCTGCAGCAGACCTTCCCCAAGTGGTTCCGCCAGCGGGAGCTCGTCTTCGGCACTTCGCCTTCGAGCGGCGCCGCCGTCTACAGGCAAGCCCTCCGCGAGCTCTGCCGCGCCAACTCGATCCCCTTCGTCGATCTCTTCCCCGCCTTTCAGCGCAGGGACTGGCACCGGCTCTTCCTGCCGGGCGACGTGCATTTCGGCGCCGCCGGCCATGGCGTGGCGGGGCGCGAGATCGCGGACGCCATCCTGCGGGAGCTAGGAAAGGCCCGCCCATGAGCCGCATCCTCGGCCTCAGCGCCTATCACGCGGACGCCTCGGCGGCGGCGGTCGTGGACGGCCGGTTCGTGGCCGGTGTCGAGGAGGAGCGTTTCCGGCGGATCAAGCATTGGGCTGGCTTCCCGGAGCGGGCCGCCCGCTTCTGCCTGGAGGAGATGGGGGGAGACTTGCGCGAAATCGACGCCCTGGCTGTCTCGCGCCAGCCGCGGGCCTACCTGCTGCGCAAGGCCCTGCTCGCCTTGTCGCACCCCCGCAGCCTGCGCCGCGCCGCCTCGCGGGCGCGAAACCTGGCCCAGATCCAGTCCCTGGAGGAGCGGATCGCCACCGCTTTCGGTGGCCCGGCGCCGAAGCTCCACGCCGTCGAGCATCACCTGGCCCACGTGGCCTCGGCCTTCTTCTGCTCCCCCTTCGAGGAGGCGATGTGCCTGACGGTGGACGGCTTCGGCGACTTCGTGTCGACCATGATGGCCGTCGGCCGGGGGAGCTCGGTCGAGGTGCTGCAGAGGGTCCACTTCCCCCACTCCCTGGGGCAGCTCTACACCGCCGTCACCCAGTACCTCGGTTTCCCCGGCTTCGGCGACGAGTTCAAGGTGATGGGCCTGGCCGCCTATGGCGAACCGGCCTTCGCGGCGGAGCTGCGCCAAGTGGTGCCGACCCTCCCGGAAGGTACCTTCCGTCTCGACCTGCGCTACTTCCGGCATCTCTCGGAAGGGGTGGACATGACCTGGGAAGACGGCTCGCCGGTGCTCGGCCCCCTCTTCACCCCGGCGCTGGAGCACCTCCTGGGGCCGGCCCGCCGGCCCGGCGAGGAGCTGACCCAGCGCCACAAGGACCTAGCCGCCTCGCTGCAGCGCGTCTACGAGGAGCGCTTCTTCGCCCTGGTGCGCGCCTTACAGAAGCGCACCGGCCTCAAGCGGCTCGCCCTGGCCGGCGGCTGCGCCATGAACTCGCTCGCCAACGGCCGGCTGTTCGCCGAGACGGACGTCGAGGAGATCTACATCCAGGCCGCCGCGGGCGACGCCGGCACGGCCCTGGGCGCCGCCCTGTGGGTGAACCATGCCGTCCTCGGCGCACCCCGCGACGGCTTCGTCATGGATCACTGCTACTGGGGGCCGCAACACGGCGAGGCGGAGATCCGCCGGGCTTTGGCTGCGGGCATCCCGGGATCGGAAGGCCGGGACGGCGTCTGGGACGGCATCCGCATCGAGGCGGCCGCGGACGAGGACCGGCTGGCGGCCGACACCGCCGAGGCGATCGCCCGCGGCGAGGTGGTCGGCTGGTACCAGGGGCGCTCCGAATGGGGGCCGCGGGCCCTGGGCAACCGCTCCATCGTCGCCGATCCCCGCCGAACGGATATGAAGGACCTGCTGAACCTGAAGATCAAGCGCCGGGAGTCGTTCCGCCCGTTCGCCCCCTCGGTGCTCGAAGAGCGGACGAGCGAGTGGTTCACCATCGACTACCCCGACCCGTTCATGATCAAGGTCTACCCCATCCGGCTCGAGAAGCGCCCACTGATCCCGGCGGTAACCCACGTCGACGGCACCGGGCGGCTCCAGACGGTCTCTCGTCGGACCAATCCGCGCTACTGGAAGCTGATCCGCGCCTTCGAGAAGCGGACGGGAGTCCCCATGGTGCTCAACACCTCTTTCAACGAGAACGAGCCCATCGTCAACACGCCGGCCGAGGCCCTCGACTGTTTCCTGAGGACCCGTATGGACCGACTGGTGCTGGGAGACGTCGTGGTGAGCCGGGGAGCCTAGCCCTGCAACCGCCTCTTCAGCCAGCGCCGCGCCTCGGTGGCGGCCATGTCCCCGGCCCGACACCGCCGGGCCGGAACGGTGCGGATTTCTGTCGGCGACCCGCTGACAGGGGCAAAGGCCGCGTACTGGGGCAGCAGGGAGCGCAGAGGGCTGACGAAGTGGAGGGCCACCACCTCCACGCCCGCTTGTCCGCCAGGATCTGGGAAAGCGACCTGGGAAGGATCGAGCAGCCGGCAGCCGGTCCGCCATCCCAGCAGCGCCCAGGCCGTCTGCTCGACCCAGACGGGCGCGAAGAGGAACTCGGGCCGCGACAGGTACCATTCGAGGAGGTCCGGATCGTAGGCGCCCGTGCGGTACACCACCACGCCACTGTTGACCTTCCGGGGAAGCCGAAGCCGGTGGTGGGCCAGGAGGTGCCAGGAGCGCGCCGAGTAGGCGTTCTGCCGGTCGCTCATGAACACGGCCTCCCCTTCCCGGCCCGGCCGGAAAAGCCCGGAGAAGGGGCGCAGGAAGAGGATGTCCGAGTCGCAGTAGGCGAGCTCCTCGCCGGCGACCAGCACGGTATCGATCAACTTCAGGGCCAGGGGGTGGTCCCGCCGGTACGCCCGCAGGGCCGGGCGGTGAGCGAGCAGGCTAGCGACGCGGTCGTCCGCCTCCTCGCGCGAGATCAGGTGAACGCGGCCCAATTCGGCTTCCAGCCGCTCACGGTCCCGCTCCGTGAGGGTGCCGTCGTCATGCAGCCGCAACGCCAGCGGCTCCGCCGAGAGGCGCAGCAAGCTTCCCAGGCAGACGAGGGCGGTCTCGAGCTGGCGGTGGCCGAGCAGACTCGACACCCAGCGGCTCTCACTCATTACGGTCACGGCGGGGATTCTAGCCGCCTGGAGGTTCCATGAGCCTTGTCGATGCCATCTACCGTTTCGGCAAGGCGGCCCGTAACTACCGGCACCCGCTGGGGCTGCTCGCCCAGCGGGCCCTCGGCAGGCCGCGGGTCGAGGTGGCCGACCGCCTCACCGGGCTGCGCTTCCAGTGCCTTCAGGGCGCGGACCGCATGCTGGGCGAGATCTTCCACACCCGGGTCTACGACGTCCCGACCGCGCCCGTGCGGCCGGGGGACGTGGTCGTCGACGTGGGGGCCAACCACGGCTTCACGGCCTGCTGGTTCGCCCACCGCGGCGCCCGGGTGGTGGCCTTCGAGCCCAGCCCCGAGGTGTTCGCCCTGCTCCAGGCCAACGTCGCCGCCAACGGCCTGGGAGACCGAATCGCCCTCTTCCAGGAGGCTGTCTCCGACCGGGACGGCACCGCCACCCTGCTGGTCACCCCGGCCCTGGGAGGCGGCATGAGCACCCTCGATCCTCGTTTCGCGGAGCGTCTGGCCCTGCCGGTGACCGGCACTCCCGAGGTGAGGACGCGCAGTCTGCCCGCCGTCTTCCGCGAGCTGGGGCTCGCCAGGGTACGCCTGCTAAAGCTCGACTGCGAGGGCAGCGAGCTCGCCATCCTGCGCTCCCTCGAACCCGTCGACCTGGAGCGAATCGACTCCCTCGCCATCGAGTACCATCCCGATTCCTACCTCCTCTCCGACCTCCTTGACGTCGTTCTCGGATGGGGAGATTTCCACGTCTCCAAGGTCGCCCCCCTGGACGTGGAGAACGCCAACCTCCACGCCGTCAGCCGTCGCGCCCTGGAAGAATGGGCCGGACCCTTGGCAGCCGGCGAGTCCTGCCGTTAAACTCACACCACATCTTTAACCAATCAGTTCGCGGATCTCCGGAGTCCCACATTATGAATTGGACCCAGAAGAGAGTTCTCGTTACCGGGGGTGCCTCGTTCATCAGCTCCCACCTCATCGATCTTCTCGTCGAGAAGGGGGCGCGCTCGATCCGCGTCGTCGACGACCTGACGAGCGGCCGCCTCGCCAACATCCAGGGACACATCGACGCTGGTATTGTGGAGTTCCACCAGCAGGATCTCCTAGCTCCCGGCGTGCCCCAGCGTATGGTGGAGGGCATGGATGTCGTCTTCCACCTCGCCGCCATCCATGGCGGGCGGGGCTATGTTGACCTCCACCAGGCCGCCTGCGCCCAGAACCTGGCGATGGATGGCATGCTGGTCAAGGCCGCCCACGAAGCGAAGGTCGACAAGTTCGTGTTCGCCTCCTCGGGTTGCGTCTACCCCAACTTCCTCCAGTCGGACGTCAGCCAGGAACTCTATCTCACGGAGGAGATGGTGGGGCCGCCCTATGACGCGGACAACATGTACGGCTGGGCCAAGCTGATGACCGAGATGACGTTGCGCTCCTACGCTCGCGACTTCGGCCTGAAGTCCGCCTCGTGCCGCTTCTTCACCGTCTACGGCGAGCGCGGCGTCGAGAACCACGCCGTGATCGCCATGATCGCCCGCGCCTTCGTGCGCCAGAACCCCTTCGAGGTCTGGGGCGACGGCACCCAGATCCGCAACTGGACCTACGTCGGGGACATCGTAAGCGGCATGGCGCTGGCGGCCGAGAAGATCGACGACGGCACCGCCATCAACCTGGGCACCGAGGAGCGCACCCGGGTGATCGACGCCGTCCACGAAGTGCTGCGCTACACCGGCCAGGAGGCCGAGATCAAGCTCCTCCCCCACATGCCCACGGGCCCCCTCAACCGGGTGGCGAGCAACCGGCTGGCCCGGGAGCTCCTGGGCTGGGAGCCCAGATGAAGTTCATGGAACGGCCTGCACCGGACGATCGACTGGTACTTCGCCTCCCGCGAGCGCGAGACCGTCAGCGGCTACCTCCAGGAGATGCTGACCGAGCGGTAATCAATGGGCAGGGTGCACTTCAAAGGCCTGAACAGCCTGCGGTTCTTCGCGGCCCTGTTCGTGGTGATCGGCCACATTCCGCTCAACCAGGAGAGCGTGGGTTTGCCGTACCCGCGATATGGAGCGCTCTTCTTCCGAGGTGCTCCGGCCGTCTCCTTCTTCTTCACATTGAGCGGTTTCCTGATCACCTACCTGCTGCTGGAGGAGCGGCGGCGCACCGGCGACGTCGACGTGCGGAGCTTCTATCTGCGCCGGGTCTGCCGCATCTGGCCGCTTTACTTCGCCGTCGTCTTCTTCGGCCTGTTCTTCTACAACGCCCTGCTCCCTGCTCTGGGCATCGGCTACAAGGTGGAGTACAGCCTGCCCTTGGCCGTTCTCCTCTACACCTTCTTCCTGCCCAACCTGATGAATACCCTGTACACGGTCGGAGGAATTCTGAACCCGTCCTGGTCCATCGGCGTGGAAGAGCAATTCTACCTGTTCTGGGCCCCGGCCATGAAGCGCGTCCGCGAACGGGTGCCGGCCCTGTGCTGGACCGTGCTCGCCGTCTCCGCCTCCTTCTACGTCCTCAGCGCTTTCGGAGTCTTCGGGGAGTACGAGGGCAGGAAGTTCGTCGGCCAGCTCAAGTTCCACTTCATGGCCGCGGGGGGGCTCTGCGCCTGGTGGCTCCATCGCTACCGGGATTCCTTCCTGGCCCGGTGGGTGTTCTCCAGCAAGCCCTTGCAAATCCTCCTGTTCGCGCTGCTGGCCGACTTCTATCTGCTGAACCTCGCGCACTGGCACGGGCTGGCCGAAGAGGCTGTCCAGATGCTCCTCTACCCCTGGGTGATCGTGAACGTCGCCGCCAACCCGCGCAACGTGATCCTGGTCGAGAACCGCGTCTTCGACTACCTGGGCACGATCTCCTACGGCATGTACATGCTCCACATGATGGCCGTCTACGCCACCTCGGCCCTGTTCAAGGCGACCGGCTGGTGGCGGGGGAATCTCTGGCTCTTCTGCGCCGGCTACTACGCCATGGCCCTAGGGCTCACGGTACTGCTGGCCCACCTCTCGTACCGCCACCTCGAGTCGCCCTTCCTCCGCCTCAAGGAGCAGCGATTCTCGCTGCTGCCGTCCGCTCCCAGCGCCCGTGCACCGGCTGATCTACCTCTGTGACTGGCTGCCGCCGGACTTCGGCGCCGTCGGGCAGTACAGCCTCCTCTTCGCCCGCGAGCGGGCCGCGGGGGGAGAGGATGTGACCCTGGCCGGCCTCTCTTCCAGCGCCGGCTCGATCGAGGAGGAGCACCCGGGCGGAGCCGGCCGGTTGCGCGTCGTGCGGCTGCGGGCGCCGGTCTATAACCGCGCGGACTTGCGCACTCGGGCATTGTGGACGGCGCGCACCAACCTCGCCCTGGTCTGGAACCTGCGGCGGGAGATCCGCCGCGCCGACGAAGTGCTCTTCACCGGCAGTCCGCCGTTCCTCATCCACCTGCTCGCGCCGCTGAACCTTCTGCTGCGCAAGCGCCTCACCTACCGCATCACCGACTTCCACCCCGAGTGCCTGATGGCCGAGCGGGCCCAGCCTTCAGCGGCGCTACGCCTCTTCCATCGCTGGACGGTGGCGCTGCGCCGCCGGGTTCACCTCTTCGAGGTGCTGGGCGAGGATCAGCGCGCTCGGCTGCTGGAGATCGGCATCCCTCCCGAGCGCATCATGCTCAAAAGAGACCCCTCGCCGGTCGCGATCCCTCCCGGCATCGAGCCCTTGGAGGTGCCGGCGGAGCTCGCCGGTCGCCTCCTCCTCCTCTACTCGGGGAACTTCGGGGTTGCCCATGACCATGAGACCTTCCTGGAAGGCTACCGGCGCCACCACCGGGAGGGCTCGGGACGGGTGGCCCTGTGGCTCAACGCCACCGGCGCCCGAGCGGACCGGGTAGAGGAAATCCTGCGCCGGGAAGGCCTGCCGTTCCACCGCGGTCGTCCCGTGCCCCTGGAGCTGCTGCCGCGCCTCCTGGCGACTCCCCACGCCCACCTCGTCACCCTGCGCGACGAGTTCGTGGGCTACGTGTTGCCGTCCAAGATCTACGGCTGCATCCAGTCCGGACGGAGCCTCCTCTACGTCGGCAGCCCTCGCTCAGACGTCCACCTCCTCGCCTCGCGGGACCTGCCGCCGGACCGCTACCGGCGGGTCGACGTGGGAGACGCCGCCGGCGTCGCCCAGGCTCTCGAAGAGATCGCCGAGGCTGCTCGATGAGCCGCCTCGCCCGTGCCGCACGGTCCCTCCGGGAGAAGGCTCCGCACCTCTTCCTCCTCCTGCGCACGCTCCGCTACCTCGGCGGCCGAGAGAAGCCGGACCCGCTCTCCGCCGATATCCTGGAGCGCCTGTGCGGCAGCGATCCACGAGTCCTCTCGGGGCCGTTCCAGGGCATGCGGTTCATTCCTTTCGCCAGCGGTAGCGGCTTACTGCCAAAGATCGTCGGCTCCTACGAGTTGGAAATCCATTCGGCCGTCGCGGCGTCACTGCGGCGCGGTTACCGGCGGGTCGTCAACGTCGGGTGCGGCGAGGGCTACTATGCCGTCGGCTATGCCCGCGCTCTTCCGGACGCGACGGTCCACGCCTTCGATCTCGACATCCTCGCTCGCCGCCGTGTCAGGACGCTCGCGCGCCTCAACGGCGTCGCCGGCCGCGTCCGCACGGCCGCGCGTTGCGGGATTGAGGACCTCCAGGCGTTCTCAGGGGAAGGCAGCCTCGTGTTCTCCGATTGCGAGGGCTGCGAGAAGGAGCTGCTGGACCCCGCCCTGGCTCCTGCCCTCGCCGAGGCGGACATCCTGGTCGAGATCCACGACTTCATCGATCCCTCGATCTCCGAAACCCTGGCGCGGCGCTTCCAGGCCACGCACGAGATCGAAGTCTTCTCCATGCAAGAGCGCGACGGCTTCCACCTGCCGCCGCTAGACAGCCTGCTTCCGGAGCAGCGACGGTTCGCGGTCTGGGAAGGCCGCCCGGCAGGCATGCAGTGGGCCTGGATGAGGCCCCGATGAAGCCGCTCCGGTCGCTGCCCCGCCGGCTCGCCGCCGCTCTCCTTCCGGAGCCGCAGCTCCGCGTCCTCAGGACTTTCTGGCACCGATCCCAGGCCCTCGACCCGCGGCGGCTGTGGCTCCGGCGCGCCTTCCGGCGGCTGAACGCGGGCGCCGCCCCGGACGAAATTGTGCTGCGGCCGGGCCTGCGCCTCGCCATCGACTCTCAGGCTCGTGAGCCGTTCGAATGGTTCTGCTTCCGATCTCCCGAGATGGTCGCGGAGCTCGATGGGTTCCTGTCCCGCGTCGAGGGCCGTCGGCGCCTGCTCGACGTCGGGGCCTGTCACGGACTCTTCTCCCTCGCCTTCACTCAGGGCCGTCCGGAAGCCGAAGCCCTGGCCGTGGAGCCATCCCCCCTTGCCTGGGACGTCCTGGAGGCAAACGTCCGGCGCAACGCCGACGCGCGCGTCACCCCTCTGCGGGCAGCCGTGGGCGCCGAGCCCGGCGTCCTCCGGATGCGCTTCTCCTGGCACCATCTCGAGGCCTCTCCCGAGTCCACGGACGATCCTGATACCATCTCCATCCCTCTGCGTACCCTCGACGACATCCGCGAAGAGCAGATGTTCCGGCCCGACGTCATGAAAGTCGACGTGGAGGGATATGAGATCTTCGCCCTGCGCGGAGCCCGGCGCATCCTCGGCGAAGACCGGCCCCTCCTGTTCCTCGAGGCCCACCCGCGCCGCCTCCAAGAGCTCGGCGGATCGATGAAGGAGTTGTGGGACCTGCTCGCGGGCGCTGGTTACCGCGCTCTCGATCTCCATGGCTCGCCGGTGGGTGCTGGAGCGTTCGCCACTCAAGACTCCATCTCTCGTTTCTACTTTCTTCCCGGGACAGCTCCAAAACGCCGGACCTGATGTAAGATATCCCCACAACTAGCGATCATTAGTAGCTTTTCGGGCGTGCACCATGGCGCCGATCGCAGGGGGAATCTTCAGCCGTATGGACGTAATACTGCTGTACGCTCTTGGCGCAGCCTTTGTCGCCGCCCTCGCCACCAGTCTGGTGGTTCCGCCGGTCACCCGTCTGGCCGTCGTGCTCCGAGCCCTCGATCACCCGGGAGAGCGCAAGTTCCAGACGGGCGCCGTGCCCCGCTTGGGCGGTGTCGCCATCGCCATCGGCCTCGTCCTGGGAGGCGGCGCGGCGGCGGTCTCGCAGTGGGGCCGCCTGGGGGCCGTCGTCGGCCGGAGCGAGCTTCTGGCCCTCGTCTTCGGCACCGGCGTGATCTTCCTGGTCGGCGTCGTCGACGACCTGGTCGGCGTCTCCGCCTTCAAGAAGCTCCTCTTCCAAGTCGTAGCGGCGTGGCCCCTGGTGCAGGTCGGCTGGTCGTTCGAGGTGCTGCGGCTGCCTGGCCTGGGGCAAATCGACCTTGGGCTTTTCGGCGGCCTCGTCTCGCTGCTGTGGATCGTCGGCGTCACCAACGCCATCAACCTCATCGACGGGCTCGACGGTCTGGCCGGCGGCGTCGTCACCATCATCTCGGTCAGTTTCCTCGGCTACGCCATCCTGCAGGGGAACCCCGGAACGGTGATCCTGATGGCGGCCGTCGCCGGTGCCTGCATCGGTTTCCTGCGCCATAACTGGGAACCCGCCCGGGTATTCATGGGCGACTCCGGCTCGCTCACGCTGGGATTCCTGCTGGCCGCGACGGCCGTGCACTCCTCGCTCAAGGCTCCGGCGACGGTGGCGATCTTGGTGCCGATCCTCGCTCTGGGCGTTCCCGTCATGGACACCCTGCTGGTGATGATGGTGCGCTTCCTCGACCGTCCCAAGAGCGCGCCGGCGGACCGCTTCCTGCGCATGTTCCACGCGGACCGGAAGCATCTCCACCATCTCCTCGCCCACTTCGGCGGCAAGCGCTCGCGCATCGTCGGGATGATCTACGCCGTCGTCCTCTCGTTCTGCGCGCTCGCTCTGTTCGTCGCCGTCACGGGTCAGACCACTCTCGGGGTCGTCCTCGTGGCGCTCGAATTCTCGGTCATCCTCACCATGCGCCAATTGGGCATGGCCATGGAAGCCCGCCGCCTTGCACGCCTGCAACGGGAGGAGATCAAGAGCGAGGTGATGGGCTTCCAGGACGTCCAGACGGCAGTAGTCCGCCGCATCGCCCGCTAGTCCTTCAGGAGACGCTCCACCACTTCCGGCAGGCGTTCGAAGCCGGAGGGATAGCGGAGCCTCCGCACGGGCACCTGCATCACCAGCCGGGCAAAGAGATCCAGGCGTCGGGGTTGAAAACCGACAGCCTGAACGAGATGGCGTGAGAAAGAGTGACGCACCAGTTCGATAAGGGCCTCACGACGCGAGATCTCATGGATCTCAATGGGCCCTCCTAGCACGCGCTCAGGAAGATAAATACAGGCCAGCGGCACGGCCATGTCATGAAAAGCTCCGAAGCTGCCGCCACCCACGGTCACTACTCGTTTTGTGATGGCGGGATGGACGAGTGGGAGATCGTCGGACTTGCCGAGAAAGTGCTCAGCCTCGTCAGGCCACATCCGCATCTGCGAATAGCCAGGCCTGCCGAGAAACTTCCCGTCGCGCTCCTCGACTGGCAGGATATCGTCTGTGAGGAGGGATAAGCCAGCGCGCATCATCGCCGCCGCCAGTCCTGTCTTGCCGCTGCCGTGGCTGGAGAGGAAGGCCACGGCTCTGCCGTCCACGGCGACAGCTGAGGCGTGCAAAGTTGGGAAGCCCTGCCGTTCGAGCCAATAGGAAAGGACAGGGCCCAGCAGGCGAATTTCCAGCAGGTCAGAGGTCGGGTTGCCGATCGGATGAGCAGCGATCCGGTCGCCTTGAAGATAGAAATCGGCGACGCCTGGAAAGCAGAGGGCCTCCCACAAATTCAGCTGGTAGAGTTGGGAAAAGCTCTCGCCATTTTGGAAGCGCCGGGGACTCCGGAAGATCGGATCGCCCCCCTTCCATGACCCAGTCACAATGGGCACGGGGGAAACGGCGAAGCTCAGTTCCTCGGCTCCATCGGCTATTCCCAGAAGGCTACGGAAGGGTAATGCGCTGGCCAGGTTGACGCCGAAAACTCGGTACGTTCGGAGACCGTCAGGCCTTCCCGGTCCACTTCTCATAACAGGCGAGCCCTGCTTTATTCGTTTTCCGAACCACCGTCGAAAGGAAGGTCCTGCAGACCGCTGGCCGGTCCACGAGTCAGATCGGTCAGAGAGCCCCACTCGATGAGCTCGGGCCGTTGGTAAGGCTTCCTGGGTGAAGCCAGAAGATCTCCTCCTGGAGAGGGCGTGGTTGCTTGGTCTTCGATCTCAGTCATCATTACTCCCCCATACGCTCCCGTTCTCAAAGTCCGCTCTCTGTTCAACTATGCCGCTTCCCGAGCGGGCTCCAAACTCACCAGTGCTCCGCTGAGTCGGTCCAAGTGCTGACGAAGCCACAACTCAAGGGTGATGACATACCACAAGGATCGCTGGCCTAGGCCCGTTTCGCCCGCGCAATAGCGGTCGAACGCCTCGCGGGCTGCCTTGCCGTTAATGATCCCGAACTCTGCCGAGAGCGGAGCCTCAAGCAGGTTTCGTATCCGACCGGCTTCCTTCTTCAACGAAAAGTCGACGAAGCCTCCCAGGCTCGTCTTGTGACGCCGAAGCCGGACAGCATCAGGAAGAATTCCGGCGAGAGCGCGTCTTAATACCGGCTTACGCTCGCCCAGGCGGATCAGATGTTCCGGCGGCAGGGAGAAGACGAATTCGAACAGCCTCCGGTCGAGAAATGGATGGCGGACTTCAATCCCCAGAGCCCTCGCGTGCCGATCGTACCAGCCAATCGAACGGTGATAGGTCGGCCGGGCAATCAAGTGCCGGTACATCTCGCTACGGGCGCCCCCTGGTGCCGGGTAGCGATCCATCTCGGCCAGACGCTCTGCGAGCCCGGTCCGGCGCACGAACTCCGGAGCGATCCAGCCGGGCAACCGGAGCGGCTCTCGCCGGAACAGCCGGCGCAAGCCCGACGCGGTGCCGGCGCCGAGCAGTGGCTCGATAAGTAGGTGGTAGAAGGGACGCAGTCCGTATCGCCGGGACCGGCTGTACTTCCAGACCTCTCGAACGACGCGAAGATCTCCACGGCGAAGACGTTCGGCGCAGATCAGCGTGCTGCCTAGCAGAAGGTCGTCAGCCCCGTGCCCAGTTAGCAGGACACGGCTCCCGCTCTCCTTGAGAGATCGCAGCATCTGCCGGAAGGCGGAATCCCAGGACATCTCGGGTGTTTCGAGTGGTGGAACGTACGATTCTTCGTCTCCGAGGAACCAAAACTTCTCGGCTTCGATGAAAGATGTCTCAATCCCCAGAATTCCTGAAAGAGCGTCGATGAAGGCGCGCTCGTCACACTCCTTGAGCTCATTGAAAACGAAGGAGTAGGCTCTCAGAGAGTTGCCGCCGCTTTGGGCAAGCTCCCGGGCCGCGATAGCAGCGACGGAAGTCGAGTCCAAGCCGCCGCTCATGGCGACACCGACGAAACCGCCGGGCGTCTTGAGGCGGTCACGGACCGCAAAGCCGAGTAACTCGAGAAAGCGGTGCGCAACCTCATCCTCACCGAGGGGCAGTGTGTGTAGTCCCGACACGTCCCAATACCGGCGGACTATGAGCCCCTCGGGAGTGGCAATCAGGGTATGCCCTCCCGGCAGGCGGTATACATCTTCGAAAAACGTCCGTTCCGGCTCGCTCGTGATCCTGGCTAGGTAATCGCCTACCGCGATGAGGTCGATACGTTGGTTTTCGAGGAGAGCACCGATGTCGGAAGCTACCCTGAGCTGGGAGCCGACTTGCGTATAGTAGAGTGGCCGAACACCGAGCGGATCCCGGGCGCAGAAAAGCCTGCGGTTCCGCGGATCCCAGATGCTGAAGGCGAAATCTCCGAGGAGCCGCTCCGGACAGCGCTCCCCCCACTGAAGATAGGCCGCGAGGATCAGCTCCGTATCGTCCAATGTTTCTTCCGCACCGCGGAAACCGCCGGAAAGAGCGTCGGTCAACTCATTCCGGTTATCAAGCCGTGCGTCGGCAACGATGCAAACGTCTCCCTGCACGGAGTCGCACGCGAAGTCGACAGTCCTGTGGAAGCCGTTCATGGCCTCAGCCTTCTCCCAATTCCAGAAGGTGGCGGGACGAAAGCGACTCAACGAACTGAAGAAGGTCTTCCCGTAATTGATCTCCTGGCACTTGGTACTCGCTGAGCAAATCCCGGTAGGCCGGCTCGATTCCGCCGTGACGCTGGAGTAATAGCCACATCCGCGTGCCGACCTCGTTGAGGCCGTAATAACGGCCGGACACTGTCTCGAGGATCACCGCCTCGCCGTCCAGGTCACGGAACAGCACCGTCTCGGGTATGGCCACTCGCATCATTTGCGTAAACATAGATGGCGAAAGAAAAAACTCCCTCCCATTATAGAGGCGTGTCGGGGGAGAAAGTTGAGCCGCCATAAGGAAAAGCGCTCCGTAGCTACCGGAGCGCCCGGGAAAGCGGGGAGGGACCGCCCCGCGGCGGACCCTCCCTGAAGAAACGGTGGGATCAACCCCGGTGCGGCGCGCACAGCTCGCCGTTGTTGTAGTCGTCCAGGGTCGTATGAAGCGGGCTGCCCGTCTGCCAGGCGGCGCTGCTGCCGCTGACGCCGCTGCCCACCGGGTACTGCTTCAGCCAGTTGTCAGCGGCCGTGATGGTGGACGAGATGCAGGTCGAGTCGTTGTCGATGATGACGTTGAGCTTGGCCGCGATGAGCTGCTTGGCCAGGTCGATCGACTTGTCGCCTGCGCTCGCCTTCCCGAGGAGGGCGATAGCCTGGGTCTTGGTGTACGTCTGGTTGCCCAGGGTGATCGACTCGACCGGCCAATCCTCGGGGTGGTTCTTCCAGTAGCCGATGGTTCCGGTCCCTGGGTTCGAGAACGGGGACTTGTAGCCGAAGTCGACATCCGTGCGGTTGGCCGACAGGGTGAACGTCGCCTGGTGAGTCGAGGACACGCCGTCGAGGTCGTAGCTCGGCGTCAGGTTGGTGGGCAGCGTGCTGCTGACCACCTTCACGGTGTAGGTGCCGGCCGCCAGGTTGGAGAAGCCGTAGATGCCGTTGCTGTCCGTGACGTCCGTGGCGATCACCGTGCCGCCGCTGTTCAGCAGTTGCAAGGTGGCGTCGCTGATGCCCGGCTCGCCGGAATCATAGACGCCGTCGCGGTCGAGGTCCTTCCAGACCAGGTCGCCGACCGAGTAGGTCGTCGCGGGAGGCGTGCAGGACGCGGAGACCTGCACCTGGTCGATCTTGAAGTAGTCATCGGAGGCACCGTAGTTGGCGCTGATCCGGAAGCGGATCCGCGTGTTGCTCGCGATGTACGACGTGATGTTGTAGGTCCGGGTGCCGATGGAGTCGCCGGTCAGGCCGGTGAACGTCTCCAGCACGGTGTAGGTGGCACCGCCGTCCTTCGACACCTCGATGACCGCGGCGTCGTCGGTTTCGGCTCCGCGGACGTGGTAGTTCACCGTCAGCGTCGCACCGGCGTAGCCCGTCAGGTTCATCTGGCGAGCGGCGCTCGGCTGCGTGCCGGTGTCGGGGGAGTCGTTGAGGATCATGTACCCGCTGACCGGGGTACCCACTCGCACACCGCCGCTGCTCACACCCGTGCCAGCGGAGTCAACCTCCACCCACGAGCCGGCCCAGCTCAGAGTGCCCTCGTTGTTGGAGAAGCTCGCACTGGTGAACGTGTCCTTGAAGGTGCCCGACGACGTGCAGGACGACGCCGGCGGCTTGTAGCCGAAGTCCACGTCCGAGTGGTTCTCCGTCAGGGGACCCGTGACGATGTGCGGCGTGCCGACCCCGTCGAGGTCGAAAGTCGGCGTGTAGCCCGCAGGCAGGGTGCTGCTGACCACCCGGACGCTGTAGGTGCCGGTTGCCAGGCCGGTGAAACCGTAGATGCCGTCGGCGTCGGTGACGTCGGTGGCGATCACGGTGCCGCCGCTGTTGAGGAGCTGCACGGTGACGCCGCTGATGCCGGTTTCACCGGAATCCTGGACTCCGTCGCCATCCGTGTCCTTCCACACCCGGTCGCCGACCGAGTAGGTCACGGGAGTCGGCGGCGTGCAGGACGCGGAGACCTGCACCTGGTCGACCTTGAAGAAGTCGTCGTCGCCACCGTAGTTGTTGGTGATCCGGAAGCGGATCCGCGTGTTGCTCGCGATGTAGGACGAGATGTCGTAGGTGCGCGAGCTGATGTAGGTGCCGGTGTAGCCGGTCAGCGTCTCCAACACCGTGTAGGTGGCGCCGCCGTCCTTCGAGACCTCGATGACCGCCGCGTCGTCGGTCTCCACGCCACGGATGTGGAAGTCCACCGTCATCGTCGCACCCGCGAAGCCCGTCAGGTTCATCTGGCGAGCCGCGCTCGGCTGCGTGCCGGTGTCGGGGCTGTCGCGCAGGATCATGTACCCGCTGACCGGAGTCCCCACCGTCACGTTGCCGCTGCTCACGCCCACACCCGCCGTGTCGCTCTCGATCCACGCGCCGGCCCAGGTCCGAGTTCCCTCGTTGTTGGAGAAGCTCGCCGTGGTGAACGTGTCCTTGAAGGTACCCGCGGCGCAGGCCACGGGCGGCTTGTAGCCGAAGTCCACGTCGGTACGGTTGGCCGACAGGCTGAACGTCGCCTGGTGGGCCGTAGCGATACCGTCGAGGTCGTACGTCTGCGTGTAGCCCGAGGGCAGGCTGCTGCTGACCACCCGGACCGTGTAGCTGCCGGCGGCCAGGCTGGTGAAGCCGTAGATGCCGTTGCTGTCGGTGACGTCCGTGCCGATCACGGCGTTGCTGCTGTTGAGGAGCTGCACGGTGACGTTGGCGATGCCGGCCTCGCCGGAATCCTGGATACCGTCGCCATCCGCGTCACTCCACACCCGGTCGCCGACCGAGTAGGTCGCGTTGGGACCGCAGCCAGCGTCGACTCTCACCTGATCCACCTTGAAGAAGTCGTCGCTGCCGCCGTAGTTGGCGCTGATCCGGAAGCGGACCCGCGTGTTGCTCGAGATGTACGCAGAGATGTCGTAGGTCTCGGAGTCCACGAGGTTGCCGGTCAGACCGGTGAACGTCTCCAGCACGGTGTAGGTGGCGCCGCCATCCTTCGAGATCTCGATGACGGCGGCGTCATCCGTCTCTACGCCACGGATGTGGTAGTCCACCGTCAGGGTCGCCGAGGTGAAGCCTGAGAGGTTCATCTGGCGAGCCGCGCTCGGCTGCGTGCCGGTATCCGGGTAGTCGTTGAGGATCAGGTACCCGCTGACCGGGGTACCTACCCTCACGTTGCCGGTGCTGACGCCCGCACCCGCCGAGTCGACCTCCACCCACGAGCCCGTCCAGCTCAGCGTGCCTTCGTTGTTGGAGAAGCTCGCATTGGTGAACGTGTCCTTGAAGGAACCCGTCGTGCAGGTGGGCGCCGGCTTGTAGCCGAAGTCCACGTCGGTGCGGCTGGCCGTCAGGCTGAACGAAGCCGTGTGGGCCGTGGCCACGCCGTCGAGATCGAAGGTCTGCGTGTAGCCGGCGGGCAGGCTGCTGCTGACTACCCGGACGCTGTAGTTGCCGGGCGCCAGGTTGCCGAAGGTGTAGTTGCCGTTGCCCGCCGTGATGGCCGTGGCGATCACGGTGCCGCCGCTGTTGAGGAGCTGCACGGTGACCCCGTTCAGGCCCGTCTCGGTGGCGTCCTGGATGGCGTCGCCGTCCGCGTCGTTCCACACCCGGTCGCCCACGGACAGGCTGCCGCGGTAACCGAAGTCGACGTCCGTACGGGCCTGGCCGGCGGTGAGGGTGAAGGCCGCGATGTTGGCCGTGCCCACGCCGTCCAGATCGTAGGTCTGGGCGTAGCCCGCGGGGGCCGTGACCCGGACCGAGTAGCTGCCGGCGGCCAGGTTGCCGAACGTGTAGTTGCCGTCACCAGCCGTCGTGGTGGTGGCGATCACGGTGCCGCCGCTGTTGAGAAGCTGCACGGTGACCCCGTTGATGCCCGTCTCGCCGGCATCCTGCACACCGTCGCCGTCCGCGTCGTTCCACACCCGGTCACCCACTGAAGCGGTGCCGCGGTAGCCGAAGTCCACGTCCGTACGGGCCTGACCCGCGGTGAGAGTGAAGGCTGCCACGTTGGCCGTAGCCACGCCGTCCAGGTCGTAGGTCTGGGCCACTCCCGCAGGCGGGGTGACACGGACCGAGTAGCTGCCGGCGCTGAGGTTGCTGAACGTGTAGTTGCCGTCACCACTGGTCGTCGTGGTGGCGATCACGGTGCCGCCGCTGTTGAGGAGCTGCACGGTGACCCCGTTGAGACCGGTCTCGTCAGCGTCCTGCACACCGTCGCCGTCCGCGTCGTTCCACACCCGGTCACCCACCGAAGCGGTGCCGCGGTAGCCGAAGTCCACGTCCGTACGGGCCTGGCCCGCGGTGAGAGCGAAGGCTGCCACGTTGGCCGTAGCCACGCCGTCCAGGTCATAGGTCTGGGCCACACCCGCGGGCGGGGTGACGCGGACCGAGTAGCTGCCGGCGCTGAGGTTGCTGAACGTGTAGTTGCCGTCACCGCTGGTCGTCGTGGTGGCGATCACGGTGCCGCCGCTGTTGAGGAGCTGCACGGTGACCCCGTTGATACCGGTCTCGTCAGCGTCCTGCACACCGTCGCCGTCCGTGTCGTTCCACACCCGGTCACCCACCGAAGCGGTGCCGCGGTAGCCGAAATCCACGTCCGTGCGGGTCTGGCCCGCCGTCAGCGTGAAGGTCGCGATGTTGGCCGTGGCCACGCCATCCAGGTCATAGGTCTGAGCCGTGCCCGCGGGCTGGGTGACCCGGACCTTATAGGTACCGGCGTTGAGGTTGCTGAACGTGTAGTTGCCGTCACCGCTCGTCGTGGTGGTGGCGATTACGTTGTTGGCGTTGTCGAGCAGCTCAACGGTGACGCCGTTGAGCCCGGCCTCGCCCGCATCCTGCACGCCGTCGCCGTCCGCGTCGTTCCACACCCGGTCACCCACAGAGGCGGTGCCGCGGTAGCCGAAGTCCACGTCCGTGCGGGCCTGGCCAGCCGTCAGGCTGAAGGAAGCGATGTTAGCCGTGGCCACGCCGTCCAGATCGAAGGTCGGAGCCGTGCCCGCGGGGGCCGTGACCCGGACCTTGTAGCTGCCGGCGTTCAGGTTGGCGAAGGTGTAGTTACCGTCGCCCGCTGTCGTGGTGGTTGCGAGCACGTTGTTGGCGGCGTCGAGGAGCTCGACGGTGACACCGTTGATGCCGGCCTCACCCGCGTCCTGGATACCGTCGCCGTCGACGTCGTTCCACACCCGGTCACCCACCGAAGCGTTGCCGCGGTAACCGAAGTCGACGTCCGTACGGGCCTGGCCAGCCGTCAGACTGAAGGAAGCGATGTTGGCCGTAGCTACACCGTCCAGGTCGTAGGTCTGGGCCACACCCGCGGGCGGGGTGACGCGGACCTTGTAGTTGCCGGCGTTCAGGTTGCCGAAGGTGTAGTTGCCGTCGCCGGCTGTCGTGGTCGTGGCGATGACGTTGTTGGCGGCGTCAAGGAGCTCGACGGTGACGCCGTTGATGCCGGCCTCACCCGCGTCCTGGATACCGTCGCCGTCGACGTCGTTCCACACCCGGTCACCCACCGAAGCGGTGCCGCGGTAGCCGAAGTCGACATCCGTACGGGCCTGGCCTGCCGTCAGCGTGAAGGTGGCGATGTTGGCCGTAGCCACACCGTCCAGGTCGTAGGTTTGGGCCACACCCGAGGGCGGGGTGACGCGGACCTTGTAGTTGCCAGCGTTGAGGTTGGCGAACGTGTAGTTGCCGTCGCCGGCCGTCGTGGTCGTGGCGAGCACGTTGTTGGCGCCGTCGAGCAGCTCGACCGTCACGCCGTTGATGCCCGCCTCACCCGCGTCCTGCACGCCATCGCCGTCCGTGTCGTTCCACACCCGGTCACCCACAGAAGCGGTGCCGCGGTAGCCGAAGTCCACGTCCGTGCGGGTCTGACCCGCCGTGAGAGTGAAGGAAGCGATGTTGGCCGTGCCCACGCCATCCAGGTCGTAGGTCGGAGCCGTGCCCGCGGGGGCAGTGACCCGGACCTTGTAGCTGCCGGCGTTGAGGTTGGCGAACGTGTAGTTGCCGTCACCGGCCGTCGTCGTGGTGGCGATCACGTTGTTGGCGCCGTCGAGCAACTCGACCGTCACGCCGTTGATGCCCGCCTCGCCGGCGTCCTGGATACCGTCACCGTCCTTGTCGTTCCATACCCGGTCACCCACCGAAGCGGTGCCGCGGTAGCCGAAGTCCACGTCCGTGCGGGCCTGGCCCGCCGTGAGCGTGAAGGAAGCGATGTTGGCCGTGCCCACGCCGTCCAGGTCGTAGGTCGGAGCCGTACCCGCGGGGGGCACGACGCGGACCGAGTAGCTGCCAGCGTTGAGGTTGGCGAACGTGTAGTTGCCGTCGCCGGCCGTCGTGGTGGTGGCGATCACGTTGTTGGCCGCGTCGCGCAGCTCGACGGTGACGCCGTTGATTCCGGCCTCACCCGCGTCCTGCACGCCGTCGCCGTCCGCGTCGTACCACACCCGGTCGCCCACCGAGGCCGTGCCGCGGTAGCCGAAGTCCACGTCCGTTCGGTTCTGGCCGGCCGCCAGACTGAAGGAAGCGATATTGGCCGTGCCGACGCCGTCGAGGTCGTAGGTCGGAGCCATGCCCGCGGGGGCCGTGACCCGGACCGAGTAGTTGCCGGCGCTCAGGTTGCTGAACGTGTAGTTGCCGTCACCCGCCGTGGTGGTGGTGGCGACCACGTTGTTGGCCGCATCGAGGAGCTGGACCGTCAGGCCGTTGATGCCGGCCTCGCCAGCGTCCTGCACGCCGTCGCCGTCCGCGTCGTACCACACACGGTCACCCACTGAAGCGGTGCCGCGGTAGCCGAAATCCACGTCCGTGCGGGTCTGGCCCGCCGTGAGCGTGATGGAAGCGATGTTGGCCGTGGCGACGCCGTCGAGGTCATACGTCGGGGCCGTGCCCGCGGCGGGAGTGACCCGGACCTTGTAGTTGCCGGCGTCGAGGTTGTTGAACGTGTAGTTGCCGTCACCGGCCGTCATGGTGGTGGCGATGACGTTGTTGGCGCCGTCGAGCAGCTCGACCGTGAGGCCGTTGATGCCCCCCTCGCCAGCGTCCTGCACGCCGTCGCCGTCCGCGTCGTTCCACACCCGGTCACCCACCGAAGCGGTGCCGCGGTAGCCGAAGTCGACGTCCGTACGGGTCTGGCCCGTGGTCAGGGTGAAGGAGGCGGTGTTGGCCGTGCCCACACCGTCCAGGTCGTACGTCGGAGCCGTGCCCGCCGGGGCGGTGACACGGACCGAGTAGTTGCCGGCCAGCAGGTTGGCGAAGCCGTAGTTGCCGTCGCCGCTGGTCGTCGTGGTGGCGATGACGTTGCCGTAGGTGTCGAGGAGCTCGACGGTGGCGCCGTTGATGCCGGCCTCACCCGCGTCCTGGACACCGTCGGCGTCCGCGTCGTTCCACACCCGGTCACCCACGGAAGCGGTGGCCGGCGGGCAGTCGACGAGGTCGCTGTTGATGTCGCCCCCACCGGTCGCCTGCAGGCTGCCGGACGCGGGCTGCTGGGTCACTGTCCAGTTGAACCAGCCGGAGAACCCGTAGTTGCCGTTCTTGTTGTTGGCGCCGTAGCCCACCTGGAAGGCCGGGCCCATGGGGACGATGTCGATGACCGCGCCCGCATAGTTACCGATACCGGTCAGGGTGCCGGTGAAGCCGGTGTAGTACCACCAGCCGGCCGGGTCGATCGGACCGCCGTTCTCGATGTAGGCCGAGGGAGCGAACTCCTTCTTCGGGCTGCCCGCCGGCGCCGTGGTGGTGAAGCCGTTGAACTGGACGTTCACCGTGAAGGCGTTGGCCGGGTTGGACACGCTGCGGATGGTGCCCGTCAGAGTGGCCGTGCCGTTGGGATTGGCCGTGAAGCCACCCGGGGCCGGAGTGAAGATGAAGTCGGTACCGATGCCGGGCAGGTAGAAGTCGTGCCCGCCGAGACCGGCGCCGAGAGCTGGATCCAGGTCGGCCTTGACCACGCAGTCGCCTTCCGGACGGTAACCGAAGTCCACGTCCGTCCGGTTGGTGGTGCCAAGGGTGACCGAGGCCCGGTTGGCAGTGGCCACACCGTCGAGGTCGTAGGTCTGGACGAACTGGTCAGGCAGAGTGGCCGCGACCACCCGGACGCTGTAGCTGCCGGGCAGCAGGCCGCTGAAGGTGTAGTTGCCGTCACCGCTCGTCACGGTGGTGGCGATCACGGTGTTGGTGGAATCGAGGAGCTCGACGGTGACGCCGTTGATGCCGGCCTCACCCGCCTCCTGGACTCCGTCGCCGTCGTGGTCGGTCCAGACCCGGTCGCCGATGGAAGCGGTGGCCCGGTAACCGAAGTCCACATCGTTCCGGCTGGCGCCGGCCGCGAGGCTGAACGAGGCCCGGTGAGGCGTCGCGAGGCCGTCGAGGTCGTAGGTCTGGACGTAGCCAGCCGGCAGCGTGGCCGCGACCACCCGGACGCTGTAGTTGCCGCCCAAGAGGTTGCCGAAGCCGTAGATGCCGTCGCCGGCGGTCACGGTGGTAGCGATGACGTTGTTGGCCGCATCGAGCAGCTCCACCGTCACGCCGTTGATCCCCAGCTCACCCGGATCCTGGGTGCCGTCGCCGTCCGCGTCGTTCCAGATCCGGTCGCCGACCGCGCCGTTGCCGCGGTAGCCAAAGTCCACGTCCGTGCGGTTCTGGCCGGCGGCCAGGCTGAAGGACGCGGTGTTGGGAGTCGCGACACCGTCGAGGTCATAGGTCGGAGCCATGCCGGCGGGGGGCGTGACCCGGACCGAGTAGTTGCCAGCGTTGAGGTTGGCGAAGGTGTAGTTGCCGTCACCCGCCGTGATGGTGCTCGCCACGGCGTTATTGGCGGCGTCGAGCAGCTCGACCGTCAGGCCGTTGATGCCCGCCTCGCCAACATCCTGCGCGCCGTCGCCGTCGGCGTCGTACCACACCCGGTCACCCACCGAAGCGGTGCCGCGGTAGCCGAAGTCGACATCCGTGCGGGTCTGGCCCGCCGTCAGGCTGAAGGACGCCACGTTGGCCGTCCCGATGCCATCCAGATCGTAGGTCGGAGCCGTGCCCGCGGGCGGAGTGACCCGCACCGAGTAGCTGCCGGCGTTGAGGTTGGCGAAGGTGTAGTTGCCGTCACCCGCCGTCGTGGTGGTCGCGACGACGTTGTTGGCGTTGTCGAGCAGCTCGACCGTCAGGCCGTTGATGCCCGCCTCGCCAGCGTCCTGCGTGCCGTTGCCGTTGGCGTCGTTCCAGACCCGGTCACCCACCGAAGCGGTGCCGCGGTAGCCGAAGTCCACGTCCGTACGGTTCTGGCCAGCGGCTAGCGTGAAGCTCGCGATGTTGGCCGTGGCGATGCCGTCCAGGTCGTAGGTCGGAGCCGTGCCAGCGGCAGGCGTGACCCGGGCCTTGTAGCTGCCGGCGTTGAGGTTGGCGAAGGTGTAGTTGCCGTCACCCGCCGTCGTGGTGGTCGCGACAACGTAATTGGCGTTGTCGAGCAGCTCGACCGTCAGGCCGTTGATGCCCGCCTCGCCCGCATCCTGCACGCCGTCGCCGTCCGCGTCGTACCACACACGGTCACCCACCGAAGCGGTGCCGCGGTAGCCGAAGTCCACGTCCGTCCGGGTCTGGCCCGCCGTCAGACTGAAGGAAGCGATGTTCGGAGTGCCCACGCCGTCGAGGTCGTAGGTCGGGGCCGTACCCGCGGGGGGCGTGACCCGGACCGAGTAGCTGCCGGCGCCGAGGTTGCTGAAGGTGTAGTTGCCGTCACCGGCGGTCGTCGTCGAAGCGACCACGTTGTTACCGGCGTCGAGCAGCTCGACGGTGACACCGTTGATGCCGGCCTCGCCTGCATCCTGGACGCCGTCGCCGTCCGCGTCGTTCCAGACCCGGTCACCCACCGAGGCGGTACCGCGGTAGCCGAAGTCCACGTCCGTACGGTTCTGGCCAGCGTTCAGCGTGAAGCTGGCGATGTTCGCCGTGCCGATGCCGTCGAGGTCGTAGGTCGGAGCCAGGCCGGCCGGCAACGAGGCCGGGACGACCCGGACGCTGTAGGAGCCACCCAGCAGGTAAGAGAAGGTGTAGTCGCCGTCACCGCTGGTCGTCGTGGTGGCGATGACGTTGCTGGTGGAGTCGAGCAGCTCGACGGTGACGCCGTTGATGCCGGCCTCGCCAGCGTCCTGGACACCGTCGCCGTCCGTGTCGTTCCACACCCGGTCACCGACAGAAGCGGTGCCGCGGTAGCCGAAGTCCACGTCGTCGCGCGACGCGCCGGCCCCAAGGGTGAAGGTCGCCTCGTTGAGCGTGCCGATGCCGTCGAGGTCGTAGGTGGCGTTGACGCCCGCGGGCAGCGAGCTGGGGACGACCTTCACCGTGTAGGTGCCGGCCCCCAGATTGTTGAACCCATAGATGCCGTTGCCCGCCGTCGAGGTGGAGGCGATCAGGCTGCCGCCGCCGTCGAAGAGTTGGACGGTCGCGCCGGTGATGCCGGCCTCGCCCGCGTCCTGCACGCCGTCGCCGTTCGTATCGAGCCACAGGCGGTCGCCGACCGTGCCCGTGCCACGGTAGCCGAAGTCGACGTCGGTCTTGTTCTCGCCGCCGGCCAGGACGAAGCTCGCGACGTTCGGCGTGGCGACTCCGTCGAGGTCGTAGGTCTGAGCCACGCCCGCGGGGAGCGAAGCGGCCACGACGCGCACGGAGTAGTTACCGCCCATCAGGAAGGAGAAGGTGTAGTTACCGTCCCCGCTGGTGACCGCCGTGCCTACGACGTTGCTGGCCGCGTCGAGCAGCTCGACGGTAGCGCCGTTGAGGCCGGTTTCCCCGGCATCCTGGATGCCGTCGCCGTTGGCGTCGTACCAGACCCGGTCGCCGACGGAAGCCGTGCCGCGGTAGCCGAAGTCCACCGTGGTGAGGTTCTGGTTCGCACCCAGGCTGACGGTGGCCACGTTCGGCGTCACGATGCCGTCGGCGTCGAACGTCGGGGCTACGCCTGCCGGCAGAGTTGCGGCGACGACGCGCACGGTGTAGGTGCCGGCCCCGAGATTGGAGAAGGTGTAGTTGCCGTTACCGGCCGTCGCGGTGGTCGCAACGACGGTATTGCCGGCATCGAGCAGCTCGACCGTCACGCCGTTGGCGCCGGTCTCACCCGCGTCCTGGATGCCGTCACCATTGGTGTCGATCCAGACCCGGTCGCCAATCGAGCCGGAGGCGGCGCCGCGGTAGCCAAAGTCGATATCGTTCCGCGTCTCGCCCGCGAAGATATCGAGCGTAGCCGCGTCGGGCGTGCCAAGGCCGTCGGCGTCATATGTCTGGGTTAGGCCCGGCGGCAGGGTCGCGGTGACGATCTGGACCGTGTAGCTCCCCTCGAACACGTGGGTGAAGGAGTAGATGCCGTTGCCGCTGGTCTCCGTGGTGTCGACGACCAGGCTCTGCCAGTCGAGGAGCTGGACGGTGACGCCGTTGATGCCAGCCTCGCCGGCATCCTGCGCGCCGTTGCCATTGGCGTCGGTCCAGACCCGGTCGCCGATAGTGGCATCACCCTGGTAGCCGAAGTCGACGTCTGTACGGTTCTGGCCGGCGGCTAGGACCACGACGGTCTCGCCGGGAGTGGCTACGCCGTCCAGGTCGTAAGTGGGAATGGAACCGTTGGACAGGGTGAAGGGATCGACGCGGACGGTATAGGTGCCCGCGACCACATTGACGAACGCGTAATTTCCGTCGATCTCCGTGGTCTGGACGTCGATGACGGTCCCGTTGCTGTTCACCAGCTCGACCATCACGCCGTTGAGGCCGGGCTCGCTGGCGTCCTGGACGCCGTCGCCATTGCGGTCGTCCCACACCCGGTTGCCAATCGACCCACGCCCCTGATAACCGAAGTCACAGGTATCGATGTTGTTGTTCGTTACCGGGGCGAAGCACGTTTCCGGGGTGGTGTGCGTGAAGTTCCGAAGCGCGCCGTTGGCCTCTTCGGAGTAGTTCGAGGCCGCGATTCGAACGGTATAGGAGTAGGCCTCGACGGGGAAGGAGTAGTGGCCGGCGGCGTCCGTCGTGGTGGTGGCCAGCAGGGCCCCGGTCTGATCCAGCAGTTCGAGGAGCACGCCCTGGATGCCGGGCTCGCCGGGATTCTGTACCCCGTTGCCGTTGGTATCGGAGAAGACCGTATCGCCGATGAGGAAGGGGCGCAAGGGAGTGCAGGGCACGCCCGTTTCGCTGACGCAGAGCACCCGCGCAGGCAGCAGAAGCGCGTTGAGGTTCTGCATGTCCACGCCGATACCCCGGAACTGGTAAATGCCGGGGGGGATGGTCTCGGCGTGAAAATCCATGACGGAAGGATCGAAGGGAGCCGTGGATATCCTGAACTGTTCCCACTCGGAATTCCCGGAAGGGTTGCTGTTCAGAAAAACTTGGCCGTCCGGGAAGATCAGCTCGTACTGCACGGACGGTGGCTTTGAGTTGTAGATTCCGGTGCTGGCAGGGTTCCGGTCGTCCGGCGGGTTCCCGGTGGTTCCCACGAGGCCGACCGCGACTCCTTCAGGCAGTGCGCTTGTAGTAGCCCAGGGTGGCAGGTAGGGTGCGTTCGGGGTGTTGGGGTCGTCCGTGTCCAGATCCGTGCCGTCGAACTTGCCGCGGTCGAAGTCGCCATCCCAAAGCGTCAACTCCTGCTGTGAGACGGGAACGTCAAAGTAGAAACGGAAGTTGCCGTCGTATCGCGTTGGAGTCGCAGCCGGAAAGCTCGGATAGACGATTTGGAGATCGGCCGTCCCGCGCAGGTTCGCAATATAGGAAAAGGGCTGGGCCACCGGGTTGATCGTCGTGCCGGAGACGACCGCATTGGAGCGCAGCTTGAAAGCATTGGTAGTGGTCAGTGCCGGGTTCAACAACCGGATGTTGAGACGGTAGTAATAGTTACCGCTAGGCGTCTGGGCCGCGGGGCTCGTAGTAATGGTGAAATTAGACCAGGCGTTATCCGCCATTGCGGTCGAAAGGATCGAAGGCGAGCCGGGCGTCATCTGCACCACCGTCGTGCCGGTGGAGTTGGCCTGCGGATCGGCGTAGAGGGTGTACTCGTAGACAGCGAGCACGCCTGTATCCCAATGGGAGACGTTCAGCAGGTCGAGCTCACCGGCATCTCCATCGAAGACACCGAGTTGGAACGAAGTCGTTCCCGCCGGAACAGAGATCGTGAGATTGAGCTTGTTCTCGCTCAGATTGATGAGGTTGCTGCCGGAAATGGCCAGAAATCTCGCGTCGGTCGGGTCGCACGTTGGCAGGCAGTTGTACACCTGCGCGGCAGCAGGTCCCGACCCGAGCCCCAACACCCAGGCCAAGGCGAGAAGCGCCACTCCAAGCTTCGATTTCAAAGACAACATAGAAGTCCTCCTCTATCTCCCCTCCCCCGAATGGGGGAAAGACATCAACCTGTAAGGAATCAGGACAAACTGGGAGGTAGTCTGGAGGGCCTGCGTCAGGAGATCGTCAGTGAGGCGGAACAGGGAGCGAAACGGGTCAGCCGCTGCCCTGCCGCTCGGCTTCGGAGTCTTCTTTTACATCGTTCTTCAGCGCAGTCCTGAACTGCCGGAGCATGAGGTCTCCGATCTCGCGGGGATCGCTCAGGTACCGCTCCTCGCCAGTCCGCAGGTCGCGGACGAAGCACCGGAGGACCGGGTCCCGTTGCGCGACTTCCCGCTTCTCTTCCCAGCATCGGACCAACCAGGACATAGTGAAGTTCCCTTCCTTGGGCTTGTCGCTTTTCATGCGGCTCGGACCTCCAGGCTCGTCGGTTCTTGGCAGCACGGCCGTTCCGCTGGCCTGAATTGTGGGAGGCAAGCGTCAGGCCAGCGTCAGGACCGCAGAGGGCCCATGAGGTAGAATCGGCCTGATCTGACATCTGGCGAATTGCGTATACAGGCGGAGGCTCAATCTCAGCGAGCGGCTTTCCGCGAGGGTAGATCATCGTGAGCAAGATCCGTGTACGTCTTCTGGGGGGGTTCGAGGTATGGGCCGGTGACCGTCAGGTCGGCGGCTTCGAGTCGCAGAAAGTCCGGGCCCTGCTGGCCTACCTGGTGTGCCAGCGGCAGCGCTCCTTCAGCCGGGATCACCTGGCGGGCCTGCTCTGGCCGGAGCGGGAACCGGAAGCCGCGCGTCACGCACTGCGCCAGGCGGTGTACAACCTGCGCTCCAAGCTGGCGGACAGCGGCTCTCCCCTGATCCTGAGCAACCATCTGGAGATCGGTATCGATCCCGAGGGCGACTGCTGGCTCGACGTGGAAGCTTTCGAGGACGCTCTGCGCCGGGGTACCGAGCGCGAAGCCCTCGACCCTCACCACCTGTCCGCTGCCGTCCAGCTCTACCGGGGGGAGTTCCTGGCGGGCTTCTTCGTCAAGGACAGCTCGGCCTTCGAGGACTGGCTGGTGACGGAGCAGGTGCGGCTGCGCGAGGCGGCGGTCCAGGTGCTGCATACGCTCGTCGAGAGCTACCGGCGCCGAGGCGAGTACCGGTTCGGCGTGCACTACGCCCGGCGGCTGGTGGCGATCGAGCCGCTCTCGGAGGAGGCGCACCGCGAGCTGATGCGACTCTGCGCCCTTTCCGGCCAGCGCAACCGCGCCCTCGCCCACTACGAGGATCTGCTGAATCTGCTGCGCGAGCAGTTGGGCGTGGAGCCGCTGGAGGAAACGCGGGCGCTCTATGAGTCCATTCTCGCCCAGAGAGTCGAGGAGGAGTCCGCGTCGCGCAGCGCCGAGCCGATCGGTCCGCTGATCCCCCTGGTGGGACGGGGCGAGGGGTACGAAAAGCTGCGGGAAGGCTGGCAGCGCGCCGTCCAGGGATCGATGCACTTCACGCTGGTGATCGGCGAAGGGGGAGTCGGCAAGACCCGCCTGATCAAGTCCTTCATGGACGCCACCACATCCACGCGGCGGACCAGCGTGCTCAAGGGGCGGTGCTACGACCTGGCTCCCCTGGTGGCCTATCAGCCGTTCATCGAGATCGTGCGCAGCGCCTTCTCGGAAGAGACCGAGCTCGCCGACCAGGCCCTCGCCACGGTGTCTGGAGAGGTTCGGGAAGACCTGGTCCGGCTCGTGCCCGAGCTGCACGAATTGTGGCCGGACCTGCCGGAGCCCCTCCCGCTCGTCGGCGCCGAGGGCCGCCGACGGCTCTTCGGCTCGCTGGCCCGATTCCTGGAAGAGCTGTGCCGGGACGGCGACCCGCTGATCCTGTTCGTGGACGACATTCAACTGGCGGATCGGGACACACTCGACCTCCTCATGTTCCTTACCGCCAAGCTGGAGGGGCCTATCTGGATGCTCGCGATCTGCCATCCGGACGAGTTGGAGGAGGACCATCCCGTAAATCAGATCGTCCGTTACGGGGAGGGCAAAGGGCGAGCCAGCCGGCTGGAGATCGGCCGCCTGAGTCCCGACGCGCTGGAGGAGATCGCGGAGTCGCTCGTCGGGGAGGGCCAGACGGCCGAGCTGGCCCGCTTCCTGGAGGAGCGCAGCGCCGGGCTGCCGCTGGCCGTGACGGAGATTATCAACTATCTGTGGGACGAGGATCTTCTGGTCTCCCGGCAGGGGGGCGGCTGGGCCCTCGCCGGTTCCTTGAGCGATCTCGACCTGCCGCAGGACCTCGACGAGCTGATCCGCATCCGCGTCCGCCGGCTGCCCAACTCCACGAAGCGTCTGGCCACCCTGGCAGCCATCATCGGGCAGAGCTTCGACGTCCATCTCCTGCAGGAGGCGGCCGACGAGCACGTCGCCGTCGTCGAGATCGGCCTGGAAGTCATGCTCAAGAAGTGGCTGATCCGCCAGTTCGCCTACTCCTGGACCAGCGCGCGCCGGGAGCGGGACATCGTCCTGTGGGCGCAGGGGGCCCGCCGCGGGACGTTCGAGTTCGCCCACAAGCGGATCCGGGGCGCCATCTACCGCGAGCTGAACCCGATACGCCGGCACGCCATGCACGACCAGGTGGGAGAAGCTCTCGACCGCCTGCGGGGAGCCTCGGCGAGCGAGGCCAGGGCTTTCCACTTCACGTCCGCCGGACAATGGGAGAAAGCCCTGCCGCCCCTGGAGCTCGCCGTCGAGCGGGCGCTCTCGGTGCTGGCCGTGGACACCGCCCGGCGCTACTGCGACCAGGCGATCGAGGTGCTGAGCCGGCTGGCGGCCGGCGCTCGGAGCGAGGCGCAGGCCGCGAGGTGGCGGGCGGAGCGCGAACGGATGCGCGAGATCCGGAAGCGGACCGTCCTCGAGCCCGAGTCCCTCGCCGCCCGTGGTACCCGGGGCGTGGAGCCGTGCTAGGATCTTTCGACTCTATTCACGAGAAATCTTCACTGCGATTCACGGGAACGCGCGCCGCGCGTTCGTCCGGGAAGGAGAAGGATGAAATGAGACGCTGGACTCTGGCCTCCGCGCTGGTGCTAACCGCTTTACTGACCCCCTTGCTGACCCCAGGATCGGCCCATGCTCAGACCTACGACCGGGATGACCGCGACGACGATGGCGGCGACCACGACCGTTTCGCCCTCGGCGTGGGCATCGGCCTGGTGGAGCCGCTCAATGAGGTGGAGACCTATTACACGGCGGCACTCCGCATCCGTGTCAGCGGCAGGGATGGCGATTCCAAACGGCGCGAGGACGAGGGGATCACCGGCTACCTCGAGCCCGAGATCGGCTACTGGCAGTCGACCAGCGACAACGCCGAGGGGAGCGACCTTCTGCTGGGAGTCAACCTGATCGGCGTCGTCCCCTTTGGCGCCGTGGACAGCTTCTTCGGTGTGGGGGCCGGCGTCCACTCGCTCGACACGTCTCTGCTGGAGGCCAACAACAGCCTTTCAGGGACCGAGACCAAGTTCGGAGCCAACGCCCAGTTCGGCATCGATATCTACATCTCGCGGAAGCTCAGCGCCTTCGGCACCGGTCGCTTCGACCTCGTCCAGGGGTCCCAGGACCAGGTTCAGACCAAGGTCTACCTCGGGCTGCGCGCCCGCTTCTAGTCCGCTTGTATTCCTGCCAAAAGCAAAACGGCCGGCCCGCTCGCGCGGACCGGCCGTTCGATCTTTCGATCTTCTGCCTGTTTCTTAGTACATGCCGCCCATGCCGCCACCCATGCCGCCACCCGGCATGCCGCCGCCCTTGTCGTCCTTCTCCTTGATCTCGGAGACCATGGCCTCCGTGGTCAGCATCAGGCCGGCGATGGAAGCGGCGTTGAGCAGCGCCGTCTTGGTGACCTTGGCGGGGTCGATGACACCGGCCTCGACCAGGTCCTCGAACTTGCCGGTGGCCGCGTTGTAGCCGCTGTTGCCGTTGCCGGACAGGAGCTGCTTGACGATGACCGAGCCCTCCTCGCCGGCGTTGATGGCGATCTGGCGGGCCGGCTCCTCGAGAGCCCGGCGGACGATGTTGACGCCCACGCGGACGTCGCCCTCGGCCTGGACGGCCTCGACGGCCTTGATGGCGCGCAGCAGGGCCACACCGCCGCCAGGGACGATGCCCTCCTCGACGGCCGCCTTGGTGGCGTGCATGGCGTCCTCGACGCGGGCCTTCTTCTCCTTCATCTCGGTCTCGGTCGCGGCACCCACCTTGATCACGGCGACACCGCCGACGAGCTTGGCGAGGCGCTCCTGGAGCTTCTCGCGGTCGTAGTCGGAGGTCGTCTCCTCGACCTGGTTGCGGATCTGCTTGACGCGGGCGGCGATCGCCTCACGCCGCTTGGGGTCGTCCGAGTCGGTGACGATGGTGGTCTCGTCCTTGGTGAGGACGACCTTCTTGGCGTCGCCGAGGTCTTCCCAGCGGACGTTCTCGAGCTTGATGCCGAGGTCGTCGCTGATGACCCGGCCGCCGGTCAGCACGGCGATGTCCTCGAGCATGGCCTTGCGGCGGTCGCCGAAGCCCGGGGCCTTGGTGGCGGCGACGTGCAGCGTGCCGCGCAGCTTGTTGACCACCAGGGTGGCCAGCGCCTCGCCCTCGACGTCCTCGGCGATGATGATCAGCGGCCGGCCCTGCTTGGCGACCTGCTCCAGCACCGGGAGGAGGTCCTTCATCGAGCTGATCTTCTTCTCGTTGAGCAGGATCTTGGCGTTCTCGAGCACCGTCTCCATGCGCTCGGCGTCGGTTACGAAGTACGGCGACAGGTAGCCGCGGTCGAACTGCATGCCCTCGACCACCTCGAGGGTGGTCTCGAGGCCACGGGCCTCCTCGACGGTGATCACGCCGTCCTTGCCGACCTTCTCCATCGCCTCGGAGATGATGCGGCCGATCTCCTCGTCGTTGTTGGCGGAGATGGTGCCGACGTGGGCGATGTCCTTGCCCTCGACCGGCTTGGAGAGCTTGTCGATGGAGTCGACGGCGGCGCGGACCGCCAGCTCGATGCCCCGCTTGATCTCCATCGGGTTGGCGCCGGCGGTGACGTTCTTCGAGCCCTCGCGATAGATCGCCTGGGCGAGAACGGTCGCCGTCGTGGTGCCGTCGCCGGCCACGTCGGAGGTCTTCGAAGCGACCTCGCGCACCATCTGCGCACCCATGTTCTCGAGCCCGTCGGCGAGCTCGATCTCCTTGGCGACGGTGACGCCGTCCTTGGTGATGGTCGGCGAGCCGAACTTCTTCTCGATGACCACGTTGCGGCCCTTGGGGCCGAGGGTAACCTTGACCGCGTCGGCGAGCTTGTTGACGCCACGGAGGATCGCGGCGCGCGCGTCTCCGGAGTAGGTAATCTGCTTAGCCATATCGTCTTGCCTCCTGAATTGCTATGGGATGTAGACCGTCTTCGTTGGATTGGAATCGAATACGCCGGAGTTACTTCGAGCCGTTGGAGCTGACGACGGCCAGGATCTCGTCCTCGCGCAGGATGACGTAGTCGTTGCCCTCGATCTTGATCTCGCTGCCGGAGTACTTGCCCATGAGGACGCGGTCGCCTTCCTTGACGTCCATGGGCGCGCGCTTGCCCTCGTCGGAGAGCTTGCCGGGACCGACGGCGACCACCTCGGCCTCCTGCGGCTTCTCTTTGGCGGTATCCGGAATGATGATGCCACCCCGAACCTGCTCCTCCTGCTCGATGCGCTTTACCAGGACACGATCATGTAGCGGACGGATATTCACGGCGTCTACCTCCTTGAAGGAAAGTTTGCAGTGCTGGATGTGAGCCCCCGCCGCTGTTAGCACTCATGGGCGGTGACTGCTAACAGTGTAGGGGCCGGACAGTGGCCTGTCAAGAGCCCCTAAGCCAGCGGCGCGAACCGGTCCGCCACCCCTGGCCCTTCTCCGACCGGGTGGCCCTCGCGCTCCACCCAGGCGTGGGCGTCGAGGCCCGTCCCATTGCGGGCGACGCCGATTTTCAGGTGCGCCTGGATGCCATGCCGGCCGAGGAGCCAGCGCAGGCAGAGAGCCCGTGGCAGGCAGCGCATGGGATACAGGTGATGGCGCGCCGCCGCCGCCGTGGCCCAGACGAGCCGCCCGACCGCCGCCTCGTCCGCCTCCCCTCTCCGCCGAGGGGTCAGCAGACCCTCCAGGCGCCGGAAGGGCAGCAGGCGCAGCCCCACGTCGGCGGCGAGCAGAACGGCCCAGGCACGGGAAAAAGCCCAGAGGTTGGCGCGGGTGAGTCGGCGCAGCCGGGTCATGACGACCGATTATCCACCGGGATCCGCTGGCCTGGAAAAATCTTCATGCTTGATCCTGCTCACCCAGAGCACACCCGCACCCGCGAGATGCTCATGAAAAGGGCAGATACCCATGCCTCTCACCCACCTTTGACGAAGGATTGCCGGTGTAGGGATTCCACACTAAAAATCCGTTGACTTTCCAAATTTACACCTATAGCTTGGCGATCATTGATCCCAATCGGGTGAGGACGCCTCACCGCTACAAGTCGCCGGCGGACCGACTCCAGGAGCCGATCCGCCACCCTGCCTGTCCGGGGTAAGTCCACTCCCCCGTCAGGAGGGACATCGATCAACCCGGGCTGGGGAGCTGGTGGTGGACCGTTAGGAGTTGTCATGTTTTCGGAGGGCTGTCGTACCCGTCGTACCTTTGTTGCCGTTCTTTCCCTCTCGATCGCCTGCTTGACGAGCCTGCTCGGCGCAGGGGCTTCGGCCGCGGCGGTCCCCGTTCCTTCGCAGCTCCTTCTCACAGTGCGTGAAACCGCCGGAGTGGCCCGTGGCGGCGAGGTCGTCCGCTCCGGATTGCCGGTACCGCGCAGCCTGAACCTGCTCGGCACGGACAGCCTCGCCATCGTCGACGCCGCCGGTGTCCGGGTGCCCGCCGAATTCGAGGTCACGGCGCGCTGGAACGCCGGCAAGACCACCGCTTCGGCTCCCATCCAGTGGCTGCTGGTGACCTTCCCGGCCTCCGTGGGCGCCAACCAGGTTGCTACCTACAGGCTGGTCACCGACGGCTCGGCGGGACCGAACCCGGCACCCGCACGTCCCCTGACCCTCACCCGCAGCGGCAACGCGGTGACGGTGGATACCGGCGCCGCCATCTTCCGCCTCGGCTCTGGCGCCGGCACCCTGTTCGACGAGGTCGTGCTCGACAACGGCACGCGACTGATCGGCGGCGGCAACCTGTCTCTGCGCACCGGCAACACGGACTATGGACATGCCACCACGCGCAAGGTGACCATCGAGCACCAGGGGCCGCTAACGGCCATCGTGGTGGTCCAGGGGGCCTACGACGTACCCGCCATCGGCGGCGGCCAGGTGAGCACGCGCCGGCGCTACGTCTTCACCGCCGGCTCGCCCACGGCGGTCGTCCGCCACGTCACCAACTGGGAGGGAAGCCTCGCCTGCGAGGGCTGCGTCAGCACCACCGCGGGCACGCCCAACGGCGTGCTCGTCCAGAAGCTGCGCGACGAGCTCGCCGTCGAGCTGGGCGGCACGCCCAGCGTGCTGGCGGTGGGCAACTTCGGGGCGCCGGCCGTCACCGGCCCGGTGAGCGCCACGCAGGGAGCCTGGGTGCGCCAGCAGCTCCGGGCGACCCGCACCGCGCCGCTCGCCTTCGACGTCAACGTCGCTGGCGCCGCGGCCACGGGTGCCAAGGCCGACGGCGGCCTGCTGGCCGCCAGCGGCCCGGCGGGCACGGTCGCCATCGCCCTGGCCCGCATGCACCGCTACGAGCCGCAGGCCCTGCGCCTGCTGCCCGGCGGCAAGCTGGCCGTCGACCTGGTGGACGACAAGGTCTGGATCGCCAATCATCAGGGGCTCTTCGCCACCCTGGCCGTCACGGCCACCGCCGGCGCCCCCTCGCGCGCCGACCTCAACCGCACCACCTGGGCGCCCGTCAACCGGCCCCTCCACGCCTGGCCCTCGCCCGAGTGGCTCGCCTCCTCCGAGGCCCTGGACGAGTTCCCCGTCGGCGCCCTGCCGACCGACCTCGCCGGCTACGACACCGCGGTGCGCGCCGCCCTCGACCGCACGGTGAGCAAGGTCGACTCGGACGGCCTGAACGGCCTGATGACCTTCGGCGTCTACCCCCGCTACTGGGGCAAGGACGGCGAGGTGGGCGAGGTGGTGTGCGGTGCCGACGGCAGCGGCGACCCGACTCCCGCCGAGCCCTGGGACAACACCTTCTGGTGCGGCGCCTGGACGGACTACCACAATACGGTGAGCACGGCCCAGGTCTGGGCCATGCGCACGGGCGAGGTCGAGTGGCTCGACGAGATCGCCTTCCCCGGCGCCCTGCGCACGCTGCACACCCAGATCATGCAGTGCAGCCCCACCGATCCCTGGTTCTACTGTGGCCAGTCGCCTACCGGCTACGGCGCCTACCGCACCGACTTCAACAGCTCGCACGCCTACTTCGAGAACCTCATCCTCTATTACTGGTTCACCGGCGACCAGACCGTGGTCGAGACCCTCCAGCGGGGCGCCGGCAGCATGCGCAAGTGGGAATGCACGATGCGCGGCGAGACCGGCGCGGTCTGTCCGGCGGACTATCCCGTCAGGATCCAGGCCTCCCTGACGGGCCGCGTCGCCCAGCAGTGGCAGAACGTCTTCCGCTTCGTCGGCCTGGCGAGCGACGACGCGAGCTTCCTCGACGACGTCCGCTCGGTCTTCGCGCGCTCCATCACCCAGCAGTACGCCCGGGCCACGAAGAACGGCATCCCGTACGGCTTCTGGGGCGGCGACGCCCTGGTGACCGCGGCGGGCACCTACCAGACCGACTCGCAGTGGACGATCGGCATGTACGACATGCACTACCTCGACCGGTTCGCGAAGGACACGGGCGACGAGGCGGTCGGCATCCCGGCGATCAAGCCGAGCGCGGTGAACCTCTCGGTCGCCAACACCTTCAAGGACATCGAGCCGGTGGTGATCGGCGACGGCACGGTCTCCGGCCTCTGGGCGCGCCTGCTGGAGTACAACTGGTCGGGCGGGCGCCTGGACGGCACGCTCAACACCGTGGTGGGCGCCGACCGCGAGCTGTACAACCCGGAGAAGACCGGGGCGGCGGAAGTGCTGATCCGCGCCGGACAGCGGGAGGGTGACGCCGCGCTGGTCAACTACGGCCGGCAGCTCGCCATCTTCACGATCAACGCCGCGCTGGGTGAGAAGGCTCCCCTGGGCAAGCTCATGGGGCAGGACCTGACGCGCCTCCACAGCGCCGTGGGCCTGCTCGTCCAGGGCGGCGGCTCGCCGACATCGCCGCCGCCCCCACCACCGCCGCCGACGGCTCCGAACACCCCGGGCGCGCTGGCGGCCCAGGCGGCCTCGGCCACCGAGATCGCCCTCGCGTGGCAGGACAACTCGTCGGACGAGACCGCCTTCCGCGTCGAGCGGCTCGCGGCCGGCGTCTGGCAGGAGGTCATGACCACCGGCGCCAACGCCGTCTCGGCCCGTGTCGGCGGCCTCACGGCCGCCACCGCCTACTCCTTCCGGGTGCGGGCGAGCAACGGCGCGGGCTCCTCCGCCTACAGCAACACCGCGGGCGCCACCACCCAGGCCCAACCGCCACCGCCGGATCCATCGGTGCCCAACGCGCCCTCCGCCCTGCGGGCCCGGGCTCTCTCGGCGACCGAGATCCAGCTCTTCTGGACGGACAACTCGAGCAACGAGACCCAGTTCCGGGTCGAGCGCCAGGTCGGTACGGCCTGGCAGGAGACCGTGGTCGTCGGCGCGGACGCCGTCACCGCCGTGGCCGGCGGCCTCACGGGCGACACCACGTACGCGTTCCGGGTACGGGCGACCAACGCCGTGGGCTCCTCGGCCTACAGCAACGTCACGCTGGTGGTGAGCCTGACGCCCGTCACTCCGCCGCCGCCCTCGCCCCCAGCCGCGCCCACGGGGCTCACCCTCAGTTGGCTCGGCAGCCGCACCGTCGCGGCCAGTTGGACGGACAACTCGACCACCGAGACGCAGTTCACGGTCGAGCGGCTGGTCAACGGCGTCTACCAGCCCCAGGTCTCCGTGGGCGCCAACGTCACCATGGTCCAGATCAAGGGCCTGAAGCCGAACGCCTCCTACACGTTCCGGGTCAAGGTGATCGACGCCGCCGGGCGGTTCGCCTACAGCTCGCCCGCCAACGTCAACACCTTCTGACGCCTTCGGGCACGACCCTCGCAACACCGGCCAGGCATGCCCCGTCTGGCCGGACTCCTCCTCTTGGCCTGCCTGTCGCTCGCCTGCTCGCCCGCGGAGCCGGAAGAGCCGCCCAGGCTGCCGGACTCGGACGGCTCCTATCTCGCCTACGTCACCCATGCTCCGGAGTTCCGGAGCGTCCGCCAGGACCCCGCCAAGGCCAGCCGCTGGGACACCTGGCTCTACATGCCCTGGCGCTACCGCTGGACGATCGGCACGGGAGAAGAGGGGGGACGGTTCTGCCGGGATCACGGGATCAACGGCGGCTTCACCGACCACGGCGAGGGGCCGCTCGACTGGCTCGAGCGCTGGCACCTGCGCTTCTACAACGACCACACGGCCGGCAAGGGCGACCTCTATCTCATGCCCGGCGGCCTCGACGCCGGGATGCGCGATCCCCGGACCGTCCGCCCCCGACCGCTCGACCGGCCCCTCCTCGCGGCGCTCGCGGAGAAGGTCGCGAAGAATGTCCGGGGTTTCCGCGGCAGCCCCATGCGGGTAGCCTACGCCCTCGACGACGAGACGTCCTGGGGATCGTTCACCCGGCCCGCCGTCTGGCGGATCAACGGCGACGACGCGGCCTACCAGCGCTGGCTCGACGGCTACTACGGCAGCCGAGCACCGAAGGCCCAGTGGGTCTCGCCCGACGCCGTGCTGCCCACGCTCTCCAAGCCCCTGAAGGAGATCGACCTCTCGCCGCTCCTCGACCGCATGACGTACAACGACTCCGTCTGGGCGAACGCCCTGGGCGAGCTGGTCGAGCGCTGCAACCGGGAGGACCCGGCGACGCCATGCGGCATCGTGGGCGCCCAGGCCCCCAGCCTCTGGGGCGGCTACGACTACGCCAAGCTGTCCAGGAAGGTCCAGTTCATCGAGGCCTACGACCTCGGGTCCGCCCAGGAGATCCTGCGCTCCTTCGATCGCGGCAATGCCGTCCCGCGGGTGACCACCCACTTCCACGACGACCGGCGCGGCACGGGCAACGACGTCTGGCTTGCCTGGCACTACTTCGCCCACGGCAACCGGGGGATGATCGGCTGGGTCGACGAGAGCTGGTTCGCGAACGGCCGGCCCCGTCCCTGGCTCGACCGCTTCGGCCAGACCCTGCGCGAGTTGGGGACGGTGCAGGGCCCCAAGATGGCGGGCGCCCGCTCCCTCCACGACGGCGTCGCAATCTACTACTCCCATCCCTCGATCCAGGTCTCCTGGGTCCTGGACTCCGAGGCCCATGGCAAGACCTGGGCGAACCGCAACGACGACGTCCGGCTCGGCACCTCCCACAACGTGCGTAAGGCGTGGGAGCTGCTGCTCGCCGACTCGGGGCTCCGCTACGACTTCCTCGCCTACGACGAGGTCGTGCTGCACGGCATACCCCGCGAGTACCGGGTGCTTATCCTCCCCGCCTGCTTCGCCCTCTCGGATGTCGAGGCGCGGCGGATCGCCGACTTCGCCGAGGCGGGTGGCACGGTGATCGCCGACTTCGGCTGCGGGCTCTTCGACCCCCACGGACGGGGCCGGGAGCGCGGCGCCCTGGACGCCCTTTTCGGAGTCCGGCACGGCGGCGGCCTGACCCGCGCCGGCTTCTTCTCCGGCCGGCTCTGGGTCGAGACGGACCAGGACGCCGGCTACGGCTACAAGCGTTACCGCGAGCTGTTCGAGACCCTCCCCCCGCGGCTCCACCAGGGCTACGCCGTGGCCGAGCGGGACCTGCCCGTGGCGAGCGGCCGGCCGGCGGGCAAGGGACGGGCCGTCTATCTCAACCTGTCGCCGCAGCGCTACCTGATGGCGCGGCAGGAGGGGACGGCGAACGCGGAGCGGCGGCGCCCCTTCCTCGATCCCCTCCGCCAGGCCGGCGCGGCGCCCTGGATCGAGGTGCGGAGCCTGGGCCGGCCGGTCCCCCTGGAAGTCACCTACTGGGCGAAAGGAGATCGCACTCTGGTTTTCGTATTGCAAAACGTACCCGTCTCGGGCGGCTCCACGGGGGGCGGCGGCGCCGAAGGCCTGGTGGAAGCCCGGGTCCCCATCGAGGTCCGCCTCGCCGCTCCCGTGGCCGGGGCCCGCGACGAGCGCACGGGCCGCGTTTTGTCTCCCACTGCAAGCACCTTCTCCTTCGAGCTCGATACGACGGAGGCCGTTTTCTTCAGCTTCGCGGGGCCGCCGCCGCGTGGCACGCCTCCTGCCTCTCCTGCCCATGGCATGTCTCCTGCAAATTAATCGCCGACGGCAGCGCTGTGCCCGTAAGCCTTCCTCAATCCTAGGAGTTGGAGATCTCGCCGATGACAAAGGTCGTCTACATCATGGGGCATGGCTACTCGGGCTCGACCTTGTTGACCTTCCTGCTCGGATCGCACCCGCAGGTCGCCACCGTCGGCGAGCTCGGCATTGCCCCGCGGGCGAAGACGACGCCGGAGGAATACTTCTGCTCCTGCCAAAAGCCGATCCGCGACTGCCCCTTCTGGCAGCGCGTCACACAGGAGATGGCGGAGCGGGGATACGAGTTCGACGTCTGGGAGGCCGAGCTGGAGTTCCGCGCCCGTGAAGGCAGCCTGGCCGACATCGTCCTGCGCGCCGTGCAGCGGGGGCCACTCCTGGAGACGGCCCGCGGTGTCGCCTTCCGCGTCCTTCCCAGCGCCCGCCAGGAGCTCTCCCGCGTCCTCGGCCGCATCCAGGCGCTGGCGGAGATCGTCACCGGAATCAAGGGGTGCGACACTTTTCTCGACAGCTCCAAACGGCCCGAGCGGGCCATGCTCATGCGCCGCTTCGGAGATTTCGACGACGTGAGGGTCATCCACCTCGTGCGCGACGGCCGCGCCGTCTCCTGGTCCAGCATGAAGAACCTGCAGATCGGACCGGAGGAAGCCGCCCGCTCCTGGCTCGGCGACAACCACGCCTCCGAGCAGGCCCGCCGCTTCTTCCCGGACGACCGCTGGATGACCCTGCGCTACGAGGACCTCTGCACCGATCCCCAGGGCACGCTGGCAAAGGTCTACGGCTTCATGGGCGTGACGGCCAAGAACGGCCTCCACGATTTCCGGTCGGTCGACCATCACATCATCGGCAACCGCATGCGCCTTTCCGCGACCTCCGAGATCCGGCTCGACGAGAGCTGGAAGCAGGCCCTCAGCCCCGAGCAGAGGGCCGGTATCGAGCGGCGCGTCGGTTCCCTGAACCGGAGGTATGGCTATGGCGGTCTTTGAACGGGCCTCGCTCGAAGCCGTAGGGGAGGGGCTCGTCCCCTCCCGGGTGGAGGCAAGCCCGGCTCCCGCCCCGAAGCGCAGGGTTCCCGAAGGCAACCGCAAGATCCGGGTCGCCCTGGTCGGCACCGGCTACGTGGCGAATTTCCACCGTGACATCCTGGCGGAGATGGCGGACGTCGAGCTGGTGGCGGTCTGCGACACCGACCCGGAGCGCGTCCGTGCCGCCGCCCGGCAGTGGGGCGTCGGCCACGCCGTCACTTCCACGGCCGATCTGGCCGGCCTCGGCGTGGACGTGGCCCACGTCCTCGTGCCCCCCGACCTGCACGTGGCCGTGGCCCGCTCGCTCCTGGAGTCCGGCATCGGCGTCCTGGTCGAGAAGCCCCTCGCGCTGTCGAGCGCCGAAGGCCGCGAATTGCAGAGCCTGGCCGACCGGCTGGGCCTGCCCCTGGGGGTGAACCACAACAACGTCCATCACCCCGCTTTCGCCCAGTTGCTGGAGCACGTGCGGGCCGGCCGGGTGGGCCGCGTCGAGCACGTCCAGATCTGCCTGTCGGTGCCGCTCGCCCAGCTCGACGCGGGGAATTTCTCGCACTGGATGTTCCGCTCCCCCGAGAACATCGTCTTCGAGCAGGCCCCTCACCCGCTCTCCCAGCTCCATGCCCTGATCGGCCCCGTGCGGGAGGCCAGGACGACCCTCCTCGGCACCCGCGAGCTTCATCCCGGGCAGGTCTTCCACGACCGCTGGCTGGTGGCCGCCCGCGGCGAGCGCGGCACGGCCGAGATCTACCTGGCGTTCGGCCAGGGCTTCACACGCTGGACCCTGCAGGTGCTGGGCTCGGACGGCTCGGCCGAGGCGGATCTCGGCCACAACCTCTTCTCCCACGAGGAGAAGACCCCCTGGCTCGATTTCTGGAACAGCTTCCTGGCCGGCTGGCGGCGCTCGCGCGCCCTGGCCCGGGGCGCCATGGGAGGGGTCTCCCGTTACGCCCGCTTCACCCTCGGCTTGGGGCCCCGTCAGGACAGCTACTTCGCCGGCATGAGGGGCTCGGTGCGGGCGTTCTATGGCGCCCTGGCGGCCGGGCAGCCGCTGCCGGTCGACGGCGCCCAGGCCTCCGAGGTGATCGAATGGTGCGAGGCGATCGTTGCCGAGGTTCGCGACGCTGCCCGGACCGAGCCGCGGCGGCCGAGCCTGCCCGAGCCGGGACCGGCGCGGCCGGGCGAGGTCGTGGTGCTCGGCGGCACCGGCTTCATCGGCCGGCGGGTCGTAGCCGGACTGCTGGAGCGGGACGCTCCCGTCTCGGCCGTGGTCCGCCGCGCCCACAGCCTGCCCGCCGGTATTACCAAAGCAGCTCAAAGGACTGAAACGGCTGAAGAGAAACGGCTCCGCCTGCTGCCCGGCCGCCTGGAGGATCCCGCGGCCTTGGCGGCGGCCCTGCGGGGAGCGCGCACCGTGGTCCACCTCGCCACCGGCGGCGGCGACACCTGGGAGAAGATCGAGCGCTCGATGATCCAGGGCTCGGTTGCCGTGGCCGAGGCCGCCCTCGCCGCCGGCGTGGAGCGCTTCATCTACGTCTCGTCGATCGCCGCCCTCTATGCCGGCGCCGACTGCGGCAGCCCCGTTCTCGAGGACTTGATCGACACCGACCCGCGGCCCGAGGGGCGGGAGATCTACAGCCGCGGCAAGATGGCCGCCGAGCGCGCGCTGCTCGACCTCCACCGCGAGCGCGGCCTGCCGTTGATCATCGTCCGCCCGGGCGTGGTGCTCGGCGAGGGCACGCCCCTCCAGCACTCCGGGCTCGGCCTCTGGGTGCGGGACAACCACTGCGTGGGTTGGGGATTGGGCGATCACCCGCTGCCGGTGGTGGACGTCCACGACGTGGCCGACGCCATCGTCCGCCTGGTCTTCTACGACGGCCACGGCCTGGACGGCCAGGCGCTCAATCTCTGCAGCCAGGCTCCCCTCTCCGCCCGCGAGATCGTGGCCGAGATGCGCCGCGCCACGGGCCGGGACCTCCATTTCCACCCCCGGCCGCTCTGGCTCAGCCAGACGATGGAGATCGGCAAGTGGATCGTCAAGAAGGCCGGCCGCCGGCCCGGCGCCACCTTCCCTTCCTACCGCGACCTGAAGACGCGGGCCCTGGTGCCCCGTTTCAGCTCCCGCACCGCCCGCGAGACGCTCGGCTGGCGGCCGGTGGAGGACCGGGAGGAGTTCCTGGACCGGACGGTGAGACTTCATGGCGGGTAGGGTCCCCCACCTCCTCCACGTCTTCTCGAACTTCGTGCCCACCGGCACGGAGCTGCGCACCATCCAGGTGATCGGCGCCTTCGGGGATGAATACCGACACTCGATCGTCTCCATGGACGGCCGCACCGAGGCCGCCGGCCGGCTGCCGCCCGGCCTCGACGTGCGCCTCCTGCCTAACCCACCCAAGGCCGGCTCCCTCGCTACGGCCCGGCGGCTCCGTGCGCTTCTGCTCGAGCAGCGGCCCGATCTCGTCCTGACCTACAACTGGGGCGCTTTCGACATGCTCCTCGCCGCCCGCAGCGCGCGGTTCGGGAGGGTGCTGCACCACGAGGAGGGGTTCAACGAAGACGAGGCGGCGAGCTTCAAGCGCCGCCGCATCCTGGCGCGCCGGCTGGTGCTGCCCGGCGTCCACCGGGTGGTCGTCCCCTCCCGGCGCCTGCTCTCGATCGCGACCGGGATCTGGAAGCTGCCCGCCGAACGGGTGCGACTGATCCCCAACGGCATCCGCCTCGACGCCTTTCCCGTGACGGAAGGCGGCAATCCTGAGCTGCGGCACCGGCTCGGCATCCCCCTGGAAGCCCTGGTGGTGGGCGCCGTGGGCAGCCTGCGGCCGGTCAAGAACTTCCTCCGCCTGCTGGAAGCCGCCGCCGCGGTGCCCAAGGTCCACGTCCTGCTGGTTGGCGACGGGGAGGAGCGGCCGGCCCTCGAGGAGCGGGCGGCCCGGCCCGACCTCGCCGGCCGGGTGTGCCTCGCCGGCTATCAGGCCGACCCCGCGCCTTTCTACCGCGCCATGGACGTCTTCGCCCTCACCTCGAACAGCGAGCAGATGCCCGTATGCCTGCTCGAGGCCATGGCCGCGGCGCTGCCGGCCGTCTCCACGGACGTGGGCGACGTGCGCGCCGTCCTGCCCCCGGGCCAGGAGGACCTCGTGGCGCCGCCGGACGGCGAGGCCGCCGCCGCGCTCGCCCGCGGGATCTCGCGTCTCGCCGGGGATCCCGCCGCCCGCCGGCGGCTCGGCACCGCCAACCGCCGCCGCGTCGAGGAGAGCTTCACCTTCGAGGCGATGTGCGAGGCCTATCGCGAGGTCTACCACTCGGCCCTGGCCGCCTAGGCTGTCCGGATGATGAAAAAAGCGCCTGTGCTAAAATCACTCGGCATTGAGCGACGACCCTCCCAGTCCGCACGCCGCCTTCTCCGTCCCAGGCCAACAGCAGCCCCGATCCGCAGGCTCTCGCCGGAGTCCGTCCGGACGTGGGGAAGCGCCTAGGAAGGCCTCCTGATGGATTTGAGCTTCCTGACGACCCTGGCCGCCCTGCCCGGCGCCGAGACCTCCGGCCCCGGGATTCCGCCGGGATGGGGATTGTTCCTCGCCCTGCTCCTGGTGGCGCTCAACGGTTTCTTCGTGGCCGCGGAGTTCGCCCTCGTCAAGGTGCGGCCGACCCAGATCGAGCCCTTCGCCGCCGCGGGTCTCCGCCGCGCCAAGATGGCCCGGCACATGGTCCGCCACCTCGACTCGTACCTCTCGGCCACCCAGCTCGGCATCACCCTCGCCAGCCTGGCCCTGGGCTGGATCGGCGAGCCCGCGTTTGCCTGGATCATCGGGCCCGCCGTCGCTCCGTTTACCAAGGGCAACCCGCAGCTCCTGCACTCGATCAGCCTGACGATCTCCTTCCTGGTCATCACGATCCTGCACATCGTGCTCGGCGAGCTGGCCCCCAAGTCGGTCGCCATCCGCAAGGCGGAGGGCACGACCCTGCTGATCTCGATGCCCCTCTTCGTCTTCTTCAAGCTGACCTATCCGGCGATCTGGGCGCTCAACGCCATGGCCAACGCCCTGCTGAAGCTGGTGGGGATCGCTCCCGTGGGAGAAGGCGGAGCCACGCACGACGAGGAGGAGCTCCGGCTGCTCCTCGCCTCCACCCACGCGAACCAGCTCTCGGCCGAGAAGCGCGACCTGCTCGACAACATCTTCCAACTGTCGCACCGCATGGCCCGGCAGATCATGATCCCCCGCCAGGACGTGATCTACCTCTCCACCACGCGGTCGCTGGCCGAGAACCTGCGGATCGCGCGGCGCAGCGGCCACACGCGGTTCCCGCTCTGCGAGGGCGACCTCGATCACGTCATCGGCCTGATCCACATCAAGGACCTCTTCCGGCGCGAGCGTCCCCTGACCTCTCTCAAGGAAGTGGCGCGGGAGATCGCTTTCGTGCCCGAGACCCTGACGCTCGACCGCCTGCTCCAGCGCATGCGCACCGAGCGCTTCCACCTCGCGGCGGTGATCGACGAGTACGGCGGCGTCTCCGGCGTCGTCACCTTGGAGACCGTCATCGAGGAGATCGTCGGCTCCATTCAGGACGAGTTCGACGTCGAGAACCCCGAGTTGCAGCACAAGGGCGAAGGGGTCTATGAAGTTTCCGGCGGCATGCTGGTCGAGGACCTCGAGGAGGCCTTGGGTATCGAGCTCTCCGAGCGCGACGAGGACACGATCGGCGGCGTCGTGCTCTCCGAGTTGGGGCGCAACCCGGCCGTGGGCGACGTCATCGAGCTGGGACCGGTGACGATCGAAGTCCTGGAAGTCCAGCTCAACCGGGTCAACAACGTCCGCGTCACCGTTCCCCAGCCCGAGACGGTCCCCCCCGAAGAAACGCTTTGATCCCTCCGTTGGCTAAGGCCCAAATCCCGTTTTTATCCTGGAAAAAATCCCCGTCCTATTAGATTCCTGCCGCGATCTGACAAAAAATCGCTCAGCGATTCAGTTGCCCTCTTTTTCTCGTAGAAAAGATCTCTGGACTCATGGGCCGCCGTCTTTTTTATGCTTGAAATCCCGCTGACGATCAGGTTGGCCGCCGTACCCAGGCAAAAAACACGGATTTAGCCTTGTGGAGGGCGCGATCCAGCCCAAAAATACCAGTCTCATTGAGTCCGCGGCTTTATCCAGGTTAAAAGCTCCGCGTCCGGCGAAAGACCCGATTGGATGGGATCTGGACGCGGCTACATCCCGATCGGCTGCTCGATGGCCGCGAGCGCGGCTTCGACCAGGCGGGAGATCGAAACCGGCTTGGCGAGGTGGGCGAAGAAGCCGGCGGCGCGGGCGCGCGTGGCGTCCTCGGCCTGTCCGAAGCCGGTCACGGCGATGGCGGGCAGGCCTGCGGTGCGAGGCCGCGACCGCAGCTCCCGCAGCAGCTCGTAGCCGTCCATGCCCGGCATCGCGATGTCGGAGACCACGATGTCGAAGTCCCGGCCTTCGGTGAGCCGCAGCGCCTCGGCGCCGCCCGCCGCGGTCGAGACTTCGGCCCCCTCGAGCTCCATGAGCTGGCGCAGCATGGTGAGGGTGTCCGGCGAGTCGTCGACCACCAGCACGCGGACCAGCGAGAGGGCGCCGTAGGGATCCCCGAGGGCGGCGGCCCCTTCGGCCCGCTCCGCGAAGAGGGGCAGCCAGACGGTGAAACGGGAGCCGCGGTCCTGCCCCTCGGACTCGGCCCGCACCCGGCCGCCATGCAGCTCCACGAGCTGGCGCACCAGCGCGAGGCCGATCCCGAGACCGCCGTGCCGGCGGCTCATGCGGGAGTCCTCCTGGCTGAACATATCGAACAGGCCGGGGAGGAACCCGGCGTCCAGCCCTTGGCCGTTGTCCTCCACGACCAGCCGGGCCTCGCGTCCTTCCTGCTCCAGGCGGACGACGATCCGCCCGCCCTCGGGAGTGAACTTGACGGCGTTCTGCAGCAGGTTCCAGACGATCTGCTGGATCCGCACGGGGTCCGCGTCGACGAGCAGGGACTCCTCCGCCTTCTCGACCCGCAATTCGATGCGCTTGAGAACGGCCTCTGCGCGGACGGCCTCCGCGGCGTCGTTGAGGAGGGGGGCGAGTTGCACGGGCTGGCGGAAGAGGGCGAGCTTGCCCGTCTGCAGCCGCGAGAGGTCGAGCAGGTCGGAGACCAGCCGCTCCTGCGTCAAGGCGTTGCGGCGGATGACCTCCGCGGCCTTGCGCACCACCGGCAGCCGCTGGGCCTCCGGATCGCGGGACAGGATCTCGGAGTAGCCCGCGATGACGTTGAGGGGATTGCGCAGCTCGTGCGACAGCGTGGCCAGGAACTCGTCCTTGAGCCGGTTGGCACGCGACAGCTCTTCGATCAGGCTGGCCGTGTCCAGCGCCGCCGCCACCTGGTTGGCGATCACCTCGGCCGTGCGGACGACCGCCTCGTCGGCGCAGTGGTTCGGCTCCCGCCAGGAGAGGGCGACCACCCCCAGCAGGCGGCCGCGGGCCCGCAGCGGCACGGCCAGCAGGGAGCGGATGCCGGTGATGCTCCACAGGTTCGAGAGCTCCGTCCAGGACTCGTCCGACTGGGTGTCGGGCAGCGCCACCGGGCTCATCATGCGGGCGGCCCGCGCCACCGGATGGTCGGAAATGATCTCCACCCGCAGGAGGAGCTCCTGCATCCGCCGGTCGATGTCGTTGCGCGGCGTGCGCCGCATCCCGTAGGTGCCCCGCGCGATCAGGGCCGGCAGGCCCGGCAGGGAGTCGTCCAGCAGCCAGTAGACCCCGCGCGGCGCCCCGGTGACGTGGCAGAAGATCTCGATCAGCCCGTCGTGGCTTGGAGCTTCGCCCTCCAGGCCGAGCAGCCCGGCGCTCGCCTCCTGAAGGCGGACGAGGGCCTCGTTACGCCGTTCGGCCTCGAGACGCCCCAGCCGTTCCGAGGCTTCGCTTCCATACAGTGATTCCATTCGCCACCCGTCCTTACCGCTGAACCCGCCGCCGGAATAAGTGGCTCTAGTTTACCCGATGATGCCGGGCTTTTGGCGGCACATGCCTTGCAGACAGGAAGGATGGAGGCGAAGTAGAGCCTCCCTTTTCGACAACCACCAAGGAGACTTCATCATGCAGACGACCACCACCGACGTTACGGCCCTCAACAGCCTTTTGCGCGGCGAGATGTCCGCGATTGAAACCTACCGCCAGGCCGTGGAGAAGCTGGGAGACAGCGGCTTCGGCGTCGAGGAGCTGCGCGGCCTCCAGCGCGACCATCGCGACGCCGCCGACGCCCTCTGGCACCACATCGAGCAGCACGGCGGCAAGCCCTCCGAGGGCTCGGGCCCCTGGGGCGCCTTCGCGAAGGCGGTCGAGGGCGCGGCGAAGCTGCTGGGTAACACGGCGGCCCTCAAGGCCCTCAAGGAAGGCGAGCAGCACGGCCTCAAGGACTACCAGGACGCTCTCGAAGACAAGAATCTGCCCGCCGACTGCCAGGCCCTGCTCCGTGGCCTGATGTCGAAGCAGAACGGCCACATCGCCACGATCGAACGCCTGATGGCGAGCGTCTAGGACCCGTTCTTCAGCGCCCGAAACGCGAACTGCGCGACGGCGGCCGGCCGGCCGCCGTCCGGAGTGCCTTCCACCCGCAGGAGATAATCCCCAGGCTTCAGCAGCGTCGTGGGCAGGCTCACGGCCAGGGAGTCGAGCTCGTTCGGCTCCAGCCCGCCGCTCCGCCAGATCTCCTCTCTTCCCTTGGACAGGAGAGTTACCCGGTAGCGCTCGTACTCCGGCCGGTCGAGCTCCAGCGACAGCACGATCCAGCCCGGCGTGGCGGGCAGGCGGACCTGATGGACCGGCTCGGCGTCCCCCTGGCCTCCCCGCTCCGGGCTGAGGGAGAGGATCGGCGTGTTGGCCTGCGGCTGCCAGGCCTTGGCGAGGTCCTTCTCCAAGCCTTCGCGGGCGGTACGCTCCCGTTCCAACTCTCCCGTGAGCCGCTGGCGCTCCGCCTCAAGCTGTTCCCGGGCAGCGCTCGCTTCATTGTCGCCACCGGCTACCGGGGGGGACTCCGGCTGCTGCCGCGCCGCCAGGGCCTCGTTCGCCCGGTCGAGCTCCTGGCCGAGCCGGCCCAGCTCGCGATAGGCCAGCACTCCCGGCAGGATCAGCACGAACAGCGCCGCCGCCATCGCCAGGCCGGCGAGACGCGAACGGCCCAGCCGGGCCAGGGCGGCGAAGAACCCCGCCTGCCGCACGGCGGCCATGCGGGCGGCATCCTCGGCGGCGGCGCGCTTCAGTCCCCGCTGGAGCTTCTCGGCCCGGTCCAGGCGGCCGAGGCATTCCTGGCAGGAGAGGTAATGCTCCTCGAATCGGTCCGCTTCCTCGGGCGACAGCCGGCCCATCAGATAGCGATCCGCGATGTCGTTGTTTTCGATGTCGTCGTGATTCATCGTGCGCTCCATCCATGACTCTGTCACGCGACGCTCCATCATCTCACCCCGGCTCCTTCCAGAAGATCCTTGAAGCGTTGCCGGGCACGGAAGAGGACGCGGTTGAAGTGCAGGCTGGAGAGCTCGAGGTCGGCACAGATCCGCTCTTTCTCCTCCTCGGCGATGTAGAAGCGGTAGAGGATCTGGCGGTCGCGGTCGGTCTCGAGCTCGCCGATCAGGCGGCGCACGAGGGCGGCTTCCTCCTGCCGCACGGCTTCGTGGAGGGCGTCGGCGGCGGGGTCGGGCACGGCTTCCATCCCCTCGGTCTCACCGTCCGTCTTCCGCCGGACTCCTTTGCGGTAGCCGGCCAGGAAGAGGTTCTTGGCGGTGCGGTGAAGGAAGCCCGCGAGCCGCTCCGGATCCTCGAGCCCCCGCTCGCGCAGCCGCTCGAGGACGATCCGGAACGCCTCCTGGTGAAAATCTTCGGCGAGGGATGGATCGCCGGCCGTGCGCCGCAGCATGTAGAGCAGACCTCGGCTGTAGCGCTCGAACAGCTCCGTTTCGGCCGTCGCATCGCCCGCCTGGATGCGACGTACCAGGTCCGTGGCAACCTCGGCCTCCGTCCGCTCCAACAAGGCCTCAGACATGGGAGAGGCCATAGTACCGCGAACTGGAGCCCGGGCTAAGGGGTGAGGCTCTTCAAATCGATCGCGCGGTTGGCTGGGGTCGTCGCCGCGGCCGCGGCCAGCCGGGCGCGAAGGGCTTTGCGCTGCTCTTTGGGCAGGGCGCCGCGCACGACCTGCACCCGGCGGGGCGAAAGGGCCTCCACCTGCCAGCCGGCTCCCAGGCCGCGCGCCGCCTTCTGGAACTCCCGGGCGTCGGCCTCGCTGTCCCATTCCGTCCACCAGACCAGCAGGCGCCGCCCGTCCTTCTCGTAGACGACGAAACGGTCGCCTCCCCATCCCGCCGCAGCGGCCTGGGCCTTCTCCCGGTTGTGGGAGCTTTCGCGCAGCAGCGTCCGGATCGTGGCCTCCCCCGCCTCGCCCTCGGAGACCCGCGCCCAGCCGGCGAGCACCGCCGCGAGATCGGGCCAGGAGAGGATGATGGGATCGTCCCGCCGGCCGCGCCATTTCTCGGGGTGCAGGATCTGTTCCGAAGAGCGCGGCGGATCGGTGGCGAAGGCGTAGTCGAGCAGCTTCTGGCCACCGGCGCGCCGAACGTCCAGGCAGAAGGAGAAGCCCTGGATGTAGCTGAACAGCAGGGAGTCCCGGATCCACGCCGGCGCCTTCGCCATCTCCTCGCCCCCCGGCACGTCGGAGGCCATGGCGGCGGGATCTTGCAGGAAAGTGCTCATCGCCTCGCCCATGCCCGGCACCGTCTCGACGTTCTTGCCGGCCAGGAAGCTGGTCATGGTCAGCGTCGCGTCGCCTTCCGTCAGCGCCGAGAGCGCCGTGGACTCGTCCGACAGCGGATCGGCCGTCTCGAACGTCTGCAGGTCGAAGTGCTGGTCCTGGAGAGCGTGCACCAGCTCATGCACGACGATCACGTCCTCGGGGTCCCGCCCTTCGACCGCCTTCCAGGCCTCGCCCTCCCGGCGGACCAGCGCCATGTAGTGGCGCTCCGGATCGTAGAAGCCCGCCACCTGGCTGGTCAGCAGGTCCGGGAGGTAGCGGGACAGGTCCAGGGACTCGGGGATCAAGCCGAAAGCCTTGGCGCCGATCTCGATGGCCTTGAGCTGGCTGGCGGAGAGGTTCTCGGCGACCGACTCCGACATCTTCTTGCGCAGCTCCGGCTCCGCCAGGGTCCCCGCCGGCACCGGCCGCCGGGCTTTGAGCCCGCGGTACTTCTCCGCCGCTTCGAGCAGCTCCTGGAAGTGCTCGGCGCTCTCCGCGGGCAGGGGCGCCACGCCCTCGGGCAGAGCCGCTACGGGAGCAGGCGCCGGTGGCGTCTCCGCCTGAACCGCGGCGGGAAGAAGACAGAGGAGAACCAGCGGCAGGATCGAGATCGGTTTGCGCACGCGAGGGATTATAGAATCCCGCCATGAAGAAGAACTGGCGTCCTCTGCTCCAAGGCCCCCTGGCCGATCAGGCCCTCCGCACCGTCCGGGAGATCGCGGACGCCCTCGAGGCCGGCAGCTCCTCCGGCCGAAGCGCTTTTCAGTCCTCGCTGGCCGGAGGTCAAGCCGGCCAGGCGCTGTTCTATGCCTACCTCGCCCTCCAATCCTCCGACGAGCCGCTGGCCGACCGCGCCGCCGCTCTTCTCGACCAGGCGGCCGACGAGCTGGCCAACACTCCCATGTATCCCTCCTTGTACTCGGGTTTCCCGGGCGTCGCCTGGACCATGGAGCACCTCCAGGGAATCCTCTTCGAGGTCCCCGACGAGGAGGCAGAAGGCGAGCAGGAAGACCCGTTCCTGGAGATCGACGAAGCCCTCCTGGTTCCCCTGGAGCGCTCGCCCTGGCAGGGAGAGTACGACCTGATCGGCGGCCTCTCCGGCCTCGGCGTCTATGCCCTCGAGCGCCTGCCCCGGCCCACGGCCGCGGCGATCCTGGCGGGAGTCGTCAACCGGCTGGCCGAGCTCGCGGACGTCAGCGAGGAAGGAGCGGCCTGGTTCAGCCAGCCCGACCGGCTGCCCGACTGGCAGCGCGAGATCCATTCCCGCGGCAACTACAACCTGGGGGTCGCGCACGGCCTGCCAGGCGTGCTCCCGATCCTCGCCGGAGCCTGCGCCGCCGGCGTGGCGGTGGACAAGGCGAGGCCCCTGCTCGACGGCGCCGTGCGCTTCCTGCTTGCCCGCCGCCTGGACCCCGAGCTGGGCTCCTGCTTCGACACGACCTACGCCCCCTGGGAGCCGCCCAGGTCCTCCCGGCTGGCCTGGTGCTATGGCGATCCCGGCATCGCCGCCGCCCTCCTGGCCTCCGCTCGCGCCGTCGGCAACTCCGAGTGGGAGCGCGAGGCGATCGAGGTCGGGCTCGCCTCCGCGGCGCGCCCCGAGTCCAGCTCGTTGATCCGCGACGCCGGCCTCTGCCATGGCGCCGCCGGCCTGGGCCATATCTTCAACCGCATGTACCAGGAGACCGGCGACGAGCGGCTCGCCGAGGCGGGCCGGTTCTGGTTCGAGCGGACGCTGGGCCTCCAGGCCCCGGGCGTTGGGATCGCGGGCTACCGGGCCTGGGAGATAGACCCCGTCACCAAGGAGCCCGGCTGGCGCACCGAACCTGGGTTTCTGGAGGGCGCGGCGGGCGTCGGGCTCGCCCTGCTGGCCGCCGCCTCGGACATCGAGCCCAACTGGGATCGCGTCCTGCTCATCTCGCTGAAGACACCGCCAAAGGACTGAGAGTCCCGGGGAAAGGAGCGGGATGGACGCCGAGCTGAGGCCCAGACACCGGACGGTCGAGACGAACGGCATCCGCCTGCATGCCGTCGAGGCCGGACCGGAAAGTGGGCCTCTCGTCATCCTGCTCCATGGCTTTCCCGAGCTCTGGTATGGCTGGCGGCACCAGATCGCCCCCCTCGCCGCCGCCGGCTTCCACGTCCTGGCCCCCGATCAGCGGGGCTACAACCTGAGCGACAAGCCGCGGCGGATCTCCGACTACAACCTGGACACGCTGGCGCTGGACGTCGTGGGGCTGATCGACGCGATGGGCGAAGAAAAGGCCCGCGTCGTGGGGCACGATTGGGGCGGGGCCGTCGGCTGGTGGCTGGGCGTCAAGCACGCGGACCGGCTGGAGAGGCTGGTCCTGCTCAACATCCCCCATCCCAAGGTCATGCGGCGCGCCCTGTACAAAAGCTCCGAGCAGCGGAAGAAGAGCTCCTACATCTTCTTCTTCCAGGTCCCCGGGCTTCCCGAGAGAGGCTTCCGCCGGAAAGGCTTCGACTTCGCCGTCAGGGCCTTACGGACCACCAGCCGCCCGGGCGTCTTCACCGACGCCGATCTCGACGTCTACCGCGAGGCCTGGTCCCAGCCCGGCGCCGTCCGCTCGATGATCCACTGGTACCGCGCCGCCCTGCGCTCCCAGCCGAGGCCGCCCACCACCTCCCGCGTGACCGTCCCCACCCTCCTTCTCTGGGGTACGCAGGACCGCTTCCTCGGCCAGGAGATGGCCCAGCCCAGCATCGAACTCTGCGACGACGGCCGCCTGGAATTCTTCCCGGAGGCCAGCCACTGGATCCAGCACGAGGAGCCGGAGAGGGTGAACCAGCGGCTGATCGAGTTCTTGGGTTGATCCCTGTTTAGGGCTCAATCCTCCGCCAGCACGATCACCCAGTCCTCTTCGGTGAGCCGCACCATCCCGGATTTCTTGGGATTGACCGCCACGCCGTACGCTTTCTCCGCGTTCTTGGCGTCGGACGCGATCCGGTAGCCGATCGCCACCTCGCCGCGCCGGCGGGCGGCCGCCGCCACCGTGTAGAAGTTCACCTCGCGGCCTGGCTGGACGTAATCGCCGGCCGCCTTGAGGTAGATCTCCGAGCCTTCGGGATCGAAGAGGTCCGCGAAGACGGCGTTCAGGCTCGGGTTCTCCGAGACCTGCGAGAGCATCAGGCTGGTCAGCTTGTTGCTGACGATGAAGTCGTCCGCCTGCGTCACCTCGGCCAGCTCGCGGTTCCTCACGTCCAGCATCTCGCTGACGATCCGGAAGTCGTGCCCGCCCTTCTCCGCCATGTCGCGCAGGTGGAGGAGAGTGATCAGCGTCCGCGCGTCGGCCTCCTGCTCGTCCATCGTGTCCGAGTAGCAGAGCAGGACCACCTGGTCGTATTCGGGCAGCCCGAGGCTATCGAGCACGCGGCGGTCCGTGGTGTCCGACTCCAGGCAGGTGACCTTCTGGTTCACCAGGCCGCCGCACTCCCTCTCGACCTCCTGGCCAGCGCCGTCGGAATCCGCCACCACGGTCAACACCGATCCGGGAGCGACGTAGCGGTCCAGCTCCTGGGCGATCGCCACGCCGCCGCTGTTCCAGCCCAGGATCAGCGTGCGCTCCGGGCGGGGAGCCTTGACGCGCCCCTCGCGGATGGCGTCGGCCGCGACGCCCACCCGCGACTCCAGCGTCTCCCAGGGCTCGACGTTGCCGGAGACCCGCACGGTGTCGTCGTCCTCCGAGATGGCGATCACCTTGTCGCCCGCCTGGATCCGGGTGTCCATGGGCGGATTCACGCGGATGGTGCCGTCCCGCAGCTGCAGGCCCATGATGCAGGAGTCCTCGTAGGCGAGCAGAGACTCGCCGAAGGTCCGCCCCACCAACTTCGGCTCCTCGTGGAAGTAGATCTCGTCGCCGCCGAAGTCCAGCAGCTCCGTGTAGACCACCGACAGGCCCGACTGCCGGGAGGTCTGCACGATGATCCGCGAGATCAGGTCGCCCGTGGCGATGAGCTGCACCTCGTCGCGGCCCACCATGCGGGCCACCTCCAGGTTCCGGGACTCGCCGATCTCCGCCACGATGTTGTAGGGCTCCGGCCGCCGGTTGGGGTTGTTCGTTAGCGCCAGGATGGTCTTGATGACCTCCGGGTCCGGGTTCTGGCTCTCCGGGGCGAGGACGATGATCGATCGGCTCTCGCGCGGGTTGGCGATCTCGAGGTCCTTCAAGTCGAGCGGACTGCCCGTCCGGCAGATGATCTTGGTGTTCTTGGTGTCCTCCAGGTGGGCGCGGATCTCGTCCTCCATCTCCACCTTGTCCTTCTCGGCGAGGACGACGATGCGCGGCCGCGAGCGGTTCTCGTTGGCGAGCACCAGCTCCGAGAGGATGGTGAAGATCTTCGGCGACCAGTTGAGGATCAGCGTGTGGTCGCTCTCCACCACGAACGACCGGCCCTTGCGCAGCTCGTCCAGCTTGCCCTCGATGCCGTTGTTGATGACGCCGATCAGGGCGCTGACGATGAAGATGCCGCCCAGCGTCACGCCCAGCATGGCGAAGCGGAACCCGCTGCCCTCGTCGCCGCCCATGGTGCCCGAGTCGAGGGTGCGCATGAGGCTGAGCCACATCGCCTCCAGGAAGCCCGGCTGGTCGGCCCCCTTCGGAGCGATGTGGAACAAGACGACGATGAGCGCGAAGAAGGCGATCATGCCGATAGAGGCAAGGGCGAGATAGCCGACCAGGGCGATAGCCCCCCTGGACATGCTGTTGTCGAAGGCGTAGCGAAGCCGAGCCGCGACCGTGCGGTCCATGTGAGTCTCCTTGAAGATGGAAGAACGCCGGGAAACGATAGCACAGGGCGGGGGATTGCCGTGATCGCGGCGGCGAAAGAAAGCCCGAGCCCATTCCATTAACTCGTTTTCTCAGGCCGCCGCGATCAGCGGCGATTTAGGAGACACTTTCCGCGCCAGGAAGGGTGCCCCGGCAACCCTGTGCGACCCTGCGTCGTAGTATCGACCGTCCCGGCCCACAGGCCGTCCCCATCGCCGGGCGGAAAGAGAGAACCACCATGCGGCGAATCTTCGCCCTTTTGCTCGTTTTGCTGCCCCTGCCAGTCGCGGCCCTCGAAGTGCGCGTCCATCCGAAAGACTTCGTCTATGCCTATGAAGTCGATCCAACGCGCGGCCTCTATACCGTCGTGGTCCAGAACGTCGCCGTCGTCCAGAAGGAGGGCGCGCCTTTAACCTTGGAATCGGTCGAGATCCAGGCGGTCTCAGGCGGCCAAGCCTTGCAGACTCTGGTCGTGCCCGCGGCGGATCTCGACAAGAGCGCCCAGCGGATGAGCGCCATGGAAGGCCAGGGGATTCTCAAGCTATACGACTTCTACTTCCAGACCAGCCGCTATCTCGCCGGTATTCATCTCGCCGCCAACCGGACGCTGGGTCCGGGCACGGCCCTTGTCGTGTTCGGCAAGCCTCTCCTCCTGGTCGGCCTGCCCTCGGACGGCCTCGCCATCGTCGCGCATGCGAAGGACGCCGAGGGCAAGGCCGTCGAGGCCCGCGCCACGCTGAAGGTGGAGGATCACCGCTCGCCCAACGACTACCTCTTCCCCCTGGCGGGCACCTCGAACGTCGAGGTGGGACCCAACCTCCACGTGCCCCACCGCTGGGTGGCCAACGAGGAGTTCGCCTTCGACGTCGGCGCCACGGGCGGGGACGGCAAGTTCCATAAGGGCAACGGCAGCCGGTTGGAAGACTATTTCGCTTACGGGAAAGACATCCGCGCCGTGGCGGACGGCACCGTCGTCGAGGTTTTTGCCGATGCCACCGAGTCTTATGACCGGCTCCGCCAGCCGGGAGAGAGCGCGCAGGATTTTGAGAAGCGGACCGTGACGGCCCAGAACGAGCTGCTCGCGAAGAGCTACAAGGCGCCGCTCGGCAACTACGTGATCCTCAAGCACGCCGGGGGCGAGTACTCCCACTCCGTCCATCTCAAGCAGGGAAGCGTCAAGGTGAAGGCGGGCGACACCGTCACCCGCGGCCAGGTCATCGGACAGCTCGGCCACACCGGCAACAGCACCGAGCCTCACCTCCACTTCCAGCTCACCGATGGTCCGGACCCCATGTACTCGCGGGGCATCCCGATCGTCTTCAAGGACCTTTTCGTGGAGGGCCTGGGCTACGAGGGGCGCCCCCTTCAGAGCGGGTGGGTGGTTACGGCGAAGTGAGCTACTCCACGCCTTGGGTGATCACGAACAGATACGTGTCCTGCTTCGTCTCGTGATCCACGAAGCGCGCGCCACCGGTGAAGGCGAAAACAAAGGGCGCGAAGCTCACGGCCAGGTGGACGCCCACGGCCATCACGCTGCCCCCCACGACGAACTGGTTGCCGATGACCACGCCGCTCAGGACAATCTCGTCGACCGGGACCGGCCCGCTCAGGGTGCGGAGCGTGCCAGTGGCGTGGCCGTTCCCCTGATCCTCCAGCGTGAGCCGTCCCGTGTAGGTCGTATTGCCGTCGAAGCTGATGAACTTGGCTTGCCAGATGGCCATCCTTACTCCTCCTCCCGCGCCGCGGGCAATGTTCAGTGTGCCTGCATGGACCCGATCATATCCCTCCGGTAGGAGAGGAAGGACCAGCGGGTTTACAATGACGCTGTGCGCTTCGAGTGGGATCCGGATAAAAATGCCCGCAACCGGGAAAAGCATGGCGTCAGTTTCGAGGAGGCAAAGACCGTCTTTGAAGACGACCTCTTCGTATCCTTCGCCGATTCGGACCACTCGGTAGCCGAGAAGCGCTACCTCATCGTGGGACAATCGATTCAGCGTCGGCTACTCGTAGTGGCCTATACTGAAAGACGCGAGCGGATCCGTTTGATCAGCGCTCGAGAAGCAACCCGAAAAGAGCGTAGATTCTATGAAGAAGAAGCCTGAGCCCGAAGAGGACGATCTCCGGCCCGAGTACGACTTTAATGCTCTACGCATCGTCGCGCGTGGACCGGGCCGGAAAAAGCCTGAAGAGGTCACTGTCTCCTTGGCTCCGGATGTCGCCGCGGTCTTCCCCGACGCCGACTCCGTGAACCAGGCGCTTCGTTTCTTGATGAGGATGACCGAGAAGGAAATGTCGCGCCAGTCCTGATCGGCTATCCCCTCAGAACCCCACCCTGAACTCCGCCCCCCCGCCCTCGCCCGGCGCCAGGCTGAACTGGAAGCCGTGCTGGGAGAGGATCTCCTGCACCAGAGTCAGTCCCAGACCGCGGCCGTTCCTCTTGGTCGAAAAGAAGGGCGTGAAGAGGAGGGAGCGGACATCCTCCGGGATGCCTGGACCGCTGTCCGCGATCGACAAGCAGGGACGGCCTCGGTCCCAGCTCTCGTTGCTCCCACCTTCGAAGCCGAGGCGCAGGACGATCCGGCCGTCCTCGCCGATCGATTCCATGGCGTTCTTCAGGACGTTCACCAGCACCTGCTCGATCTGATTGCGGTCGAGGTCGAGCGGCGGCAGGCTCTTGGACTCCTGCCATTCGACCCGGATGCGCCGCCGGTCGAGCTCGGGCCGCAGGAGCAGGAGGATCTCGTCCACCAGCCGCTTCAGATCGGTGGGCCGGCGTTCCGGCGGCGGGAGACGGACGACCTCGGCGAAGCCGTTCATGAAGGCCCGCAGGTTCTCGAGACGGGTGATCGCCACCGTGATGGCCTGCAGGAAGTCGTCCCGGTCCTCGCCTCCGAGCTGGTCCCCGTAGCCGCGGAAGGAGTCGAGCAGCGAGCCCACCGCGCCCACGGAGTTGTTGATCTCGTGGGACATCATGCGGATCAGCTTGCCGTAGGCCGCCTTCTCCGAGGCCCGCAGCTCCTCCGTCAGCTCTTCCAGCAGCAGGAAGCTGCGCGGGAAGCCGCGGTCGAAGAACTCGGCCCGCGACACCTTGATCCGCCGCCCGCCCTGGAGAGACAGCACCTCGGAGCCGTCGAGCGGGATGCCGGCGAGAGCCGGCCCCAGCGCTCCCAGCTCCGGCAAGGCCTTTCCCCGGGCTTCGTCGGACGAGGCCTGAAGGAGCCGCTCCGCCGCGGGATTGACCGAGTCCACCCGGCCGTCGAAGTCGAGGGTCAGGACGCCGGCCGGCGAGGCGTTGAGGATGCGGTCGAGGAGATAGTGCTGCTCCTGGAGCTTGAGGCGCTCCTCCCGCAGGCGGCCGATCATCTGGTTGTAGATGCGGACGAGGGCGTCCATCTCCGGCTGGCCCACCTCGCGGAACTGGGAGGTGAAGTCCCGCTCGCCGATCAGCTCCGCCCCCGTGCGGATCAGCTCCAGGGGCACGAAGAACGCCCGCACCAGCATCACGCCCAGCACGATCGACAGGACGAACAGCCCCTCGACAGCCAGCAGCCACAGCCGGTTTTCCCGCAGCACCAGGAACGAGATCACCGCCAGAACGGCGTGAATCAGAACCAGGTAGACGATGATCTTGGTCCGTAGGCTCATCGAGCTCAGTGCGGCTCCAGCCCGTATTTCTCGAACCGGCGGTAGAGGGCGGCCCGCGAGAGCCCCAGTGCCTCGGCGACCCGGGTGACGTTCCCCTCGTAGTGGCGCATGCACTTGACGATCATCGCCTTTTCTATCTCGTCGAGGGTCATCGAGCCCGGACTGGGCAGGGCCGTGGTACCCCGGGCCTCGCGCTCGTCAAGGCCGGAGAGCGCCACGAGATCCGCCGCGTCGAGCCGGTCGCCGTCGAGCACCAGCACGGCGCGCTCGATCGTCTGCTTGAGCTGGCGGATGTTCCCCGGCCACGGCTGGTCCTGGAGCCAGCCGAGGGCGCGGTCGGCGAGCGCCACCGGCCCTGTCCGGTAGGTTCGCGAGCAGAGATCGAGGAAGTGGCGGGCGAGGATGGGGACGTCCCCGCGGCGCTCGCGCAGGGGCGGCAGGCGAACGGCGATCAGGTTCAGCCGGTAGAGGAGGTCCTCGCGGAACTGCCCCTTCCCCACCATCTCGGAGAGGTCCCGGTTGGTGGCCGAGATCACCCGCACGTCCACCGTGCGCGTGTGGCTCGATCCCAGCACCTCGTAGGAGCGGTCCTGGAGGACGCGCAGGAGCTTCACCTGGGCCGCGGGGTCGATCTCGCCGATCTCGTCGAGGAAGATGGTGCCGTCGTCCGCCATCTCGAAACGTCCCTTGCGGTCCGCCCGTGCGTCGGTGAAGGCACCCTTCACGTGGCCGAACATCTCGCTCTCGAAGAGCGTCGAGGAGATGCCGCCCAGGTTCACCTTGACGAACGGCCCGGCCTTGCGCCGGCTGTTCTTGTGGAGCGCTTCCGCGATCAGCTCCTTGCCCGTGCCGCTCTCGCCGGTGATGAGCACCGAGGCGTCGGTGGGCGCCACGCGGCCGGTCAGCTCCAGGATCTTGAGGAACTTCGGATCCGCGCCGACCAGCCCGCGGAAGTCGAATCGCCGGTCGAGCTCCTCGCGGCTCAGGGAGGCGCCCGCCCGTTCGCCCGGCTGGGCGGCGAGCGACAGGGCCGTTTCGACGGACTGCAGGAGCTGGGCGTTGGACCACGGCTTGGTGACGAAGTCCGCGGCCCCGGCCTTCATCCCTTCGACGGCCAGGGAAATGGAGCCCCAGGCGGTGATGAGGATCACGGGCATGCGCGGCCGCAGCCGGCGGATCTCGCCGAGCAGCTCCAGGCCTTCCTCGCCCGTGGTGCCGCGGGAGAAGTTCATGTCCTGGAGCACCAGGTCGAGCTCCTGCTCGCGCAGAATGGCCAGAGCCTCCTCAGGCGACCGCGCCCCCCGATTGGGGAGCCCGTGCCGCTTCAGGAGGAGGCCCAGGGAGGCGACCACCGACGGATCGTCGTCGACGACCAGGATCATTCCGTCACTCGTACCTCAAGGCGTCGGCGGGTTGCACCCGGGCCGCCATGGCGCTGGGATAGAGGGCGCAGAGCATCGAGAGGAGGTAGATCGCCGCCATGGCGAAGAGGAGGCCGGCCACGAACACCCGGCTAGAGAGGCCGATCAGGTCGAGGATCGGGATCTGGGCCACCAGCACGGTGCCGAGGGCGACCCCCAGGGTGGTGAGCAGGAACTGCTCCATCAGCACTTGCCGGTGGACCTCCGCCCGGGATGCCCCGGCCGCCCGCCGCAAGCCGATCTCGCGGGTGCGCTGGAGCAGATTCTGCCACAGCACCCCGATCAGCCCGAGGCCGACCATGAGCAGCAGGAAGAAGGCGACGATTCCGCCCACGACCAGCGGCATCAGCCGGACCCGGAACGCGGCGTCGCGGATCTGGGTGAGCGGCTTGACCTCGTAGGACCACTCGGGAGCGACCCCCTGGGCCCGCGCCATGAGCTGCTCCTCGAACGCGGCTGGCGTCCCGGGCTGGAGCTTGACGAGGATGATCCGTCCAGGCCGGTCTTCCGGGTTGCCCATGCGCTTGAGATCGAACCGGTAATTGCCGGGCCCCGACAGCTCGCCGCCCCGCCGGAAGTCGTCCACCACGCCGATGATTCGCATCTCAGGGCTGGGATGAATCGGGTCCGGATCGGCCTTCGCGAGCCGCTGGCCGACCGGATCCTGGCCGGGGAAGGCCTCGCCGGCGAGGTCCTGGTCGATCACCACCGGCGCCCAGGCCTGCTTCTCGTCGCCGTCCTGGAACCAGCGGCCGGAGACCAGCCGCAGCCCCATGACGTTCTTGAGCTCCGGCGTCACCTCGTTGAACTCCATGGTGACGTCCTTCTTGTTGATCATCATGCCGGAGTTGTAGGTGGCCCACTCGTAGGGAGCCGCCATGGCGCCCGCCGCCTCCTCGACGGCGTCGAGGGACTGAACCTCCCTGAGCAGGCGCGCGTACGTCGCCGACTCCTCGGGGGTGTGCTGGTCGTCCGACGCCTTCGCGGTGATGCGGAGCTGCCAGACGTTGTCGATCGAGAATCCCAGCGGGCGCTTGTAGTTGTCCCAACAGTACAGGCCCATCGTTCCGACCACGAACACCACCAGGAAGGAGAAGAAGATCTCCAGGATGAGCAGCAGGCTCGTGCGCTTGCGGTTCCACACCAGCTTGAACAGATGACGCATCATATCGACCTCCCACGCAGGGCTTGAACGGGGTGGAGCTTGGACATCCGCCAGGCCGGGTAGACCCCGGAGAACAGACCGAAAAAGAGAGCGATCCCCAATCCATAGAGGAAAATCCGGAAGTTCAGATGGAGATCGGAGTAGGGGATGGCTCCGCTGGCATTCACGGCGGAGAGCACCGCACCCGCCACCACGAGCCCGATCCCGGCGCCGATCAGCGTCAGGACGACGTTCTCGACCACGAACTGTCCCACCAGCGTCCGCGACGAGGCGCCGAAAGCCTTGCGCACGCCGATCTCGGACGAGCGGTCGAGGATGCGGCTCAGGTTGATGTTGACCAGGTTCACCGTCGGCAGGACCATGAACAGCACCATCAGGAGCAGCAGCACGGCGAGCAGCCGCTCGGGATGGCTGTCCTCGAGGCGGTGCGTGCTGAAGAAGATGCTGGAGGCTGCCCCGAAGAGCGTGTAGGCGCCGCCGGAGATCGTCTTGTACAGCTCGGGTTGGGGGATGGCTTTTTCGGCGTCCTTCAGGCGCGCCGAGACCTCCGACTGGATCGCCGGGAAGTCGGCGGTGCCGCGGGCCAGCAGGATGGCCATGAAGTTGCCGATGAAGTCCCGCTTGTAGGAGCTCGATTTACTCGTGCTGATCGGCACCCAGACGTCCGAGAAGGGGACGACCCGCAGGATCGGAACGTCCTTCACCACGCCCACGACCCGGAAGCGCTGGCCGTCGATCTCGATCGGCTTGCCCACCGCCGGCTGGCCCTGGAAAAAACGCTCGCGGGTCGCTTCGTTGATCACCGCGACGTGGTTGCCGTTCTTCTCGTCGTCCTGGCTGAACGGCTGCCCTTCCACGAACTCGAACTGGAGGATGCGCCAGAACTCCCCGTCCGTGCGCTTGAGCCAGGATTCGAGCCGTTTTCCATTCAGATAGGAGATGGCCGTCTGCTGGACGGTAAACACCGAGGTGCGCTCCAGCCCCGGCACCTTCGCGGGCAGGTCCCGCAGGACGCGCTCCAGCAAGCCGTAGCCGGCGAACCCGTTGTAGTTGATGTTCTCGCTGCGCAGGCCGATCTGATAGATGCCCAGCGTGCGGCTGCCGTGGACCTCCGGCGCGCCCGGAGCGAAAACCTGATCCAGCATCGCCGTTGCCACCATCAGCACCACCAGCGTGATGCAGATGCCGAACAGGCTGATGAAGGTGAAGAACTTCCGCCGCGCCAGGACCTTGAGGGCGACTTTCAAATAGTTTCTGATCATGGCGCCTCCTACTGCACCTGCCGGCCATCGAACAGGCGGACGACGCGGTGGGTCTTCTCGGCCATCCGGGGATCGTGGGTGACCATGATGATCGTGGCCCCCTCCTTCTGATTCAGGTCTTCCAGGATGCCCATGATCTCGTCACCCATCTGGCTGTCGAGGTTGCCCGTGGGCTCGTCCGCGAGGAGCACCCCGGGATTGCCGACGATGGCGCGGGCGATCGCCACCCGCTGCTGCTGGCCGCCCGAGAGCTGCGTCGGGAAGTGCCGGGTGCGCGACGACAGGCCCACGCGGTCGAGGGCCGCGAGCGCCATCCGCCGCCGCTCCTTGTTCGACATCTTGCGGTAGAGGAGGGGAATCTCCACGTTGTCCGCCACCGACAGGTCGGACACCAGGTGGAACTGCTGAAAGATGAAGCCGATCCGCTCGTTGCGCAGCCGCGCCAGGTCGCGGTCGCCATAGCGGTCGATCGCCTTGCCGCCGATCGCCACCTTGCCCGAGCTGGGCTCGTCGAGCAGGCCCATCAGGTTGAGCAGCGTGCTCTTGCCGCAGCCCGAGGGGCCCATGATGGAAATGAATTCCCCCTTCCCCACTTCCAGATTGATGTTGTCGAGCGCCGTCGTCTCCACACGCTCCGTGCGGTATTTTTTGCTGACCTGCTGCAAGCTGATCATGATGGTTTCTCCCTGAATTCTTTTCGATTGAATCGTCTATTTAAAATTCACCCGTTCGAGGCGTTCGTAATCCTTCATGTCGGAGAGGATGACCTCGTCTCCCTGGTCGAGGCCGTCGAGGACCTCGTAGAAGTCGTAGCCCGAGAGGCCGAAGCGGGCGTCGCGGCGCACCGCGTGATCGCCCTGGACGACGAAGACCCGCTCCGTCGTCCCGCCCTGCGCGAACGGCCCCTTGGGCACCCGCAAGGTATTGGCGCGGGAATCCGTGACCACCAAGACGTCCACCCGCAGGTTGTTGCGCAGCTTGGGATGACGGGCCTCGTCGAGGTCCACCTTGAACTTGACGGTGCCGTTCTCGATCGTCGGATCGATCGAGGAGAGCCGGCCGGTGAGCGGTTTGCCGTCGAGCATCACGCGCACGAGCTGCCCGGCGTGGAGGCTGGAGGAGTGGATGTCCGACACCGTGCCCTCGACGCGGAACGAGTCGAGGTCGGCGATGCGGGCAATCACGGAGCCGCGCTGCACCGTCGCGCCCTCCTGGGGCACGACCCAGGTGAGGACGCCGGAGCGGTCCGACCGCGTGGTGGCGAGCACGAGCAGACGGAGGGCGTCGTCGCGCTCCTTGCGCAGCGTCGCGAGATCGAGCTCCACGCCCTGGAGCTGGGCGGCGGTCGAGCGGCGGGCGCCTTCGACGGACGCCTGGAGCTGAGCGAGCTCGATGTTGGCCTTCTTCGCCTCCACCTCGGACGCCTTGAAATTCTGCTCCGAAACGAGGCCGTCGGCGAGCAGCTTACGGTTCTGATCGGCGCGATAGGAAAGCACCTCGGCGTCGAGCTTCTGCCGCTCGATCTGGCCGCGCAGATCGTTGAGGCTCTTCTCCAGGCTGAGCCGGAGCTGCTGCTGCTCGTTGGCTTTCTTGGCGAGCTGGTCCTGGATCTTTTCGAGGTCCAGCCGGGAAGCGGAGGTGTCGAGCTTGAGAATCTCGTCGCCAGCCGTCACCACCTCTCCTGGCCGCTTGAGAATCTTCTCCACCCGCGCCTCGACGGGGCTCGAAAGCACGCCTTCGAAAGCCGGGATCACCGTTCCCGAAGCTTCGACGATCCCTTCGATCGGCCCACGGTCCACCTTGCCCGTCCGGATCTGCTCCCGCGCCACCGCAGGCCGCAGCCACCCCGGCAACAGGACCAGCACCACCCCGCAAAGCCCGACGATTCCGAGGATCCAAGCCGCCCGGCGCCCCAGGCGGCGATATCTGTAACTGGCATCCAGCTCTTGATCCATGACGTTGCTCCCTCTTCGGTCGCCGGCCAGAGGCTACAAGGCCTGTGCCACGGCCCAAGTCATTGATCTGGATAAGTTTGACCTGATCCGGCGGGGGCCGGGATCGTTCGCGGCTGGACGGCGGTGTCCGGAAATGAACGGTGGGCCGCGGTATCCACCGGCCGTGTTACGCTGCTCCTCATGCCTCTCAAGGTGCTGCGTGCCTCGGTCCTGGCTGTCCTCGCGGTTGGGACGTCCGCCGCTCTGGCCCAGCCGACGCCGGTCTTGCCGGGGTTCCGGTTCGGCGGAGGGCCTCTCACCGACAACTTCCAACCCACGGCCGGACGGAGCGGCGACGGCTTGGTCGTCGCGTGGACGAGCCGGGCGGCGGCGCCGAGCTTCTTCTCGTCGGTCCTGGCGCAGCGCTTGGACTCGTCGGGAGCGGCCCTCGGCAGTGTCGTCCGGCTCAGCACGACGCAGGTGGACGAAGGCGTCAAGCCCACGGTGGCCGTGGATCCCGCGGGCGATTTCATGGTGGTCTGGCGGGAGCGCAGCGATGAATCGAGGCTGCTCGCCAGGTTCTGCGACGCCTCGGGCGCGCCGCGCGGCGGCGAGGTCGAGATCGACCGCGACAACAACCGGTTCACCGAATTCAACTCCTCGTATGCGGCCGCGCTGGGCGACGGCCGGTTCGTGGCGGTCTGGGAAGACCATGCAGAGGGCCTCCTCGCCCGCCGCTACGACCGCTTCGGCACGCCGCTGGGGCCCGAGCTGCGGATCAACGCCCCGGGCTGGCCGAGCCAGTCCATGCCCGTGGCGACCTCGTACCGCGACGGCTTCGTGGTGGCGTGGCTGCTGGTACGCGGCCAGGAGTCCGCCGTCGCCGGCCAGCGCTTCAGCGACGATGGCGTTCCTCTCGGAGAGGTCTTCGAGATCGCGCCGCCGGCCGTCAGCGGCCGTTCCGCGGCCCTCGCCGTCGCCCTCGCCACCGCCCCGGACGGCGGGTTCCTGGCGGTCTGGAACAACGGCCTCGAGAATGTCGCCGGCCGGCGCTTCGGTCCGGACGGGCAGCCCCTCGGCCCCGCGTTCTCCATCGCCGCCGACTTCCTCCGCTACCCGGCCCTGGCCGTCTCTTTCGAACCGGGGGGACGCGCTCTCGTGGCGTGGAGCAACGTCGACAACGTGGATTTCGCGACCGCGGGCCAGATCCTCGACGCCAGCGGCCGGCTGGAAGGGCCGCGGTTCCCCGTCGCGGTGGCCGCGGTCGCCGGTCTGAGGGAGCGCGAATTCGCCGTTTTCTGGCCGCAATACGCCGGTCCATCGGGCCCCCTGACGCGCAAGATCTTCGAGCGCAGGCTCCGGATCCCGCCGCCTGGGGATGAGCCCTGCCTGCTGGCGGAGGGCCGCCTGGCGTGCGATACGCTGCGGACCGGCGAGGGCACCATCCTGCCGGCGGCACCCCTTCTTGCCGGCGACGTGCCGCTGACCGGCGACCTGGACGGCAACCGCCAGGACGACTTCTGCTTCTACCGCACCGGGCTCTTCGCGTGCGACACGGGGCACGACTTGGGGGCGGCGGTCCAGATCCGCTTCGGCGGCGACCGCGGCCCGGGGGACGCGCCGCTCCTGGGCGACGTCAACGGCGACGGCCGCGGCGATCCCTGCCTCCGGCGGGGACGGCGCTTCGTGTGCGACACCGCGCACAACGGCGGCGTCGGGGAGGTGCAGATCGTCTTCGGCCTGCAAGGCGACCTGCCGCTGCTCGGCGACCTCGACGGCGACGGCGACGACGATCCCTGTCTCTTCCGCGGCGGCCGCTTCCTCTGCGACACCGCTCACAACGGCGGCAACGCCGAGGCCGACATCCTCTTCGGGCGGTCCGGCGACGTGCCGCTGCTCGGGGACGTGGACGGCGACGGCCGCGACGATCCGTGCGTCTTCCGCGATAGCCGCTTCCTCTGCGACACCGCCCACGACGGCGGCGCCGCCGAGGTGGAAAGGGTTTTCGGCAGCCCCGGCGCGGTGCCGCTGCTGGGCAACCTGGACGGCTTCTAGGAGGCGGGCATGAGGAAGATCTGGGCCTTGGCGGCGCTTCTCTCGAGCTTCGGGACACTCCCCGGGCGGGCGGCAAACCTGGCCGGCGAATTCGTGGTGAATTCTTCTCCCGTATTTCCCCAGGCCGCCTACGGCAGTCCCGCCGCCGCCATGGACGAGCGCGGCGAAGCGCTGGTGGTGTGGGCCAGCGATTTCTTCCTGACCGCCGGCCGCCGCTTCGCCGCCGACGGCAAGCCGCGCGGGGGCGACTTCGTGGTCGGTTCCCAGGGTTATCCCTACGTCGGCCCCTTCTCCGCGGCCATCGACCGCAAGGGTTTCTCGGTCGTCTGGGTCGAAGAGGCCCACCATCGGCCCAGCTTCTCCCTCGTGAGGCGCTTCGACGCGGCGAAACGTCCTCTCACGGACCCGGTCCACCTCGAGCCGGCCGGCGGCCCTCCGGCCGTGGCTTCGGACCCTCAGGGCAACTCCGTGGTGGTGAGAAGCAGAGGCACGGGCGTCGTCGCACAACGCTACGACGCCGCCGGCCGTAAGACCGGACCGGAGCTCCGGTTGGGACCAGGAGGCGCGCCGCGGGTTACCCTGGACGCCCAGGGAAACTCCACTATCGTCTGGTGGAGCCCGCAAGGGATCTCCGGCCGGCGCTTCACCAGCACCGGCGATCCGCGCGGCCCCGCCTTCCAGGTGACGAAGCCCGGGACCTCTCCGCTCCTGGCGGGAAACCGCGGCGGCAGCTTCGTGGCGGCGTGGTCCACGGACCGGGGGATCTTCGCCCGGCCCTACGGGCCCGGCGGCGCCCCTCTCCGAGGTCCGGTGGCGGTGACCTCGCGGCTGCCGGCGGGCGAAGTCTCCGTGGCCATGGACGCGGCTGGCCGGTTCCTGGTCACCTGGGTCTGCTGCAAGGACGACCCGAGTCCCAGGATCCTCGGCCGCTACTTCGAGACGTCCGGGGAACCGCTGGGAGGCTCCTTCCAGGTGAGCCTGAAGAGCTCTTCGCCGGAGATCACCGTCACCTCGGCGGCGGGGCCGCCGGGTGATTTCCTCGTGGTCTGGCAGAGGGACCGGATCGACACGCCCCTGCTCGTGGGCCGCCGGCTGACCTGGGGCCGCCGCGGGGCCGATCCCTGCCTCGCCGGAGCTCGAAGCCTCTCCTGCGACCTGGCGCACGACGGCATCGAGCCCAGAACGTCGCTCCCCCTGGCCCGGCAGCCGGGCGACGTCCCCCTGCTGGGCGACGTGGACGGCGACGGCCTCGCCGATCCCTGTCTCTATCGGAGCGGACGTTTCCTCTGCGACACGGTCCGGGGCGAAGGCGGCGTTCCCGAGGTGGAGATCGCCTTCGGCCTGCCCGGGGACGTGCCCCTGCTCGGCGACCCTGACGGCGAGGGGCGCGACGACGCCTGCGTCGTCCGCGGCGGCCAGATCCTTTGCGACACGGCTCACAACGGCGGCACGGCCGAGGTCGTGATCCCGGCCGGCGCTCCCGGCGAGACCATCCTCCTGGGCGACGTGGACGGCAACGGCGCCGGCGACGCCTGCGTGCTCCGGGGCGGCCGTCTCCTCTGCGACACCGGCCACGACGGCGGCGCCGCGGAGGTCCGGATCCCGCTCCAGCTCCAGCCCGGGGATGCGCTCCTGCTGGGCGACGTGGACGCCGACGGCCGTGACGATCCCTGCGTCGTCCGCGCCAGGCGCTTCCTCTGCGACCAGCGGCACTCCGGCACCCTGGCACCCTTCGGCGGGCCTCTCCCAGCCGAACCCGGCGCCGTCCCCCTGCTGGGCGACGTCAACGGCATCTAGAAGACGAAAAAAGATAGAGGACGAAAGGAGGCAGGGCCGGGGCTACGCCCTCGCACGCGACCGCCGGCGCGATTTCTCCCGCGTGCCGCAGGTCTCCATCTGGCACCAGCGGCGCAGGCCGTTGCGGCTACGGTCGACGTACATCCAGCCGCAATCGGGACCGGCGCAGACTCGCACGAGATTCGCTTCTTCCGAGGTCAGCAGGGCCGCCGCGGACCACACGACCGGCCAGAGGATGGACTCCAGATCCTCTCCACGGCCGCGCCAATCCCAATTCCTTGTGGGGGCGATCCGTAGGAAGCGCAGGGCTTCGGTGAGCAGATCGTTGAAATCGTCGAGGGCAGCACTGGACCGCTCGCCGGCGGCGATGTCCGTGAAGAGGCGCTGGAGCACCCAGCGCAGCCAGCTCGCGGCCTCGTGGGCGGCCCGCGCCTCGTCCGGCCACTCCGCTCCGGCCTGCCGCAGCCGTTCCGCGTCCTCGGCGGAGACGATACCGGCCCCCTCCGCCCACCGGGTTAGCCGCTCGTAATCCGTGAGGCGCTCGTATTCGAGCCCTTTCGGGGTCCAATCCACCGTGTTCACCAGATCCAGGCTCGGGTCGCCCCCGATGTACTTGAAGGTCAGGCCGGGATCCGCCGACAAGGCCACGGGCGCCACTCGCATGGAAGTCAATATAGCACCAGTATTCGGCCCTTGACGGGTGCCCACGGCGGTCCGGCCGGGAGAAAAAGGCAGGGCCGGGGCGGAGCCGGCCCTGCGTGGGGAGTGGAGCTTTGCTACTGGCAGGCGAAGGCGTCGACGTCCCGCACGGACGCCGGCACGTTGCCCTCGGGGTTGAAGTAGAGCCAGGTGCGGCCGGTCCGGGTGTCGCGCACCTCAACCGTAAGCTCGACGTCGAGAACGGCCGCGAAGTCGAGCCGGTAGTGGCCGTTCTCGGCGCAGCGATCCGAGATGCCGAGCAGGAGCGGGCCGTCCTCCGGAGAGAGGGAGAAGAGGCCGCCGCTCCGGCCGGGCGTCTCGGAGAGCGTCACCCGCTTGGCCTCCCGGCCCGGCTCGGCCTCGGACGGGCGCCACTCCACCCTGGCCTCGAACCTGCCGTTCTCCAGGCAGAGGGCGCGCCGCGCGTCGCACGGGGCCGTCGCGCCGTCGGTGGCGCCGGCCGCGATTCCCGAGAAGGCGGAGACGCCTTCGAGCCCTTCGGCCTGGATCCGGTACTGGAAGGTGGCGCCGCCGGGCAGGCCGGAGTCGGTGTAGCTGCCGGCGCCTGCCGCGATGGAGGCGATCTCCTGGAAGGCGCCGCCCGGCTGCCGCCGCTCGATCCGCAACGCGCTGGCGCCCGCCGAATCGTCGGCCCAGGTCAGGCGGATCTCGCTGGAAGACTGCCCCACGGCCCGGAGCTGCGCGGGAGCGGAGAGGCCCGCGCTGCAGCCGGCGCCATCGTCGTCGTGGATGGTCACCGTCGCGCTGCTGGTGCCGAGCGAGGCGCCGGTGGCCTTCGTCAGCTTGACGCCGAAGTTCTCGTCCTGCTCCGGGGCGGTGTCGTTCTTGATGGCTACCGAGAGCGTCTTCGGGGATTGGTCGCCGTTCGCCCAGCTCAAGGTGGCGTTGCGGGGGGTGAAGTCCTTGCCCGGCTTGGCGCTGCCGTTGGACGTCGCGATCTTGACCGTGGCGGCGCCGTCGCTGCCGCCCGTGCGCTGCACGGTCACGGCCAGGGTGCCCGCGCTCTCGCTCACCGTATAGGCGGGTGTGAGCTCGATTCTTCCAGGCCCTTCGCCGCCGCCACCCCCGCCGCCCGTGGTATCGCGGACGACGATCGTTCCGCGCATCCCGCCCGTGGTGCTGCCGTGGACCTGGCAGTAGTACCCAAAGGTGCCGGGCGTGCTGAAGGTGCGCTGGAAGGTGCCGGTGGTGGCCGCGGGGCCGCTCGTGAACGAGTTGTCGTCGGCTTTGACGCTGTGCTGGGAGGAAGTCCCCGCCCAGCTCCAGCACACCGGCTGCCCGGCGTCGATCGTTACGGTGGAGGGAGAGAAGGACATGCCTCCGCCGCTGATGATGATCTTGGCCTGCACTCCCGCGCAAGCGGCCGGCGGGTTGGGATCGCCGCCGTCCGTGGGATCGTCGTAGTCCTTATTGCCGCTGTTGATTCCCATGGCGTGATGCTGGCCCGCCGCGGCGGAAGCAAACAGGAACCCGAGCGCGAGCGCCGGCAGGATGTGTCGGTGAGTCATGGTCCAATCCTCCTCATCCCAGTAAGTACCCCGGCCGGGACCGGAGGTTCAAAGCCGGGCTACCAAAGGGACGGCAGGCCAAGAACGCGATCGGCGTAATCCTGCCACCACTCCGCGGCGAGGATCAGACAGAGGGTCGGAGGCACCCAGCTCCCGGCACCCACCGAGATTCTCAACCACCATAGCCTCTTTGATTCCTCATAGTGGAAACCGCGCGGTGAGGGTACTACGCTCAGATATCATGCCTCCCAGGTGCCGCGCTCCTAGATAGCGCCACTGTCATAGAGATGAAAGGAACAAATGTCGAAAAACGATTGCCCGAAGCTTCTCTTGCTCCTGTGCCTCGCGGCCATGCCGCTGTCTCCGCTCCTGGCCGAGCAAAGCTCGCGGGAGTGCATCAATCTGGCTACCAACGTCCCAGGCAACCCCCTGGGCTACCGAGTCGCCGCCAGCTCGGGATGGCAGACTCTTGGCAGCCTTAAATTCAACTTCACGTCGGCCAGCGACATCATCGCGCAGGGCGCGGCGATGCTCTCCGAAAACAATACGCCGGACGTCCCGGTGAGCTATCAGATCTGGATCGACAATGCCGCCGCGTCTTGGGTGATCGACCGGCTGCCGGGGACTTTCCCGGGGACGCAGATCTTCCGTGCGTTCATACCCGATGTCGCGCCAGGCATCCACACCCTCAGCATCAAAGTCAACAATATGGGTACCGTACCGATCGATTTCAACGGCTTTTGGATCAGCCCCACGATGGTCGATTCGCTGGAAGGCACGGCGATCAATCAGACGGCCACGCCGATCACCATCAACACGAGTTGGACCACCCTCGCCCAGGCTTCGCTCAGCGTGGGATCCTCTCAAATGCTGATGATGCAAGGCTACGCGGAGCAGCACTCGGGCACGGTCGGCCAGGTCATCGAGTACCGGTTCACCACGGGCGGCGCGAACCTGCAGACTTTCACGGACGTGCTGGCCGGGCAGATGCCGGACGGACAGATCGTCTCCTATATCTATGCTGCCCCCTCGACCGGCACGAACACCATCCAGCTCCAGGCGCGGACCGGATCGGGCACGGCCCAGATCCAATCCCGCCACCTATGGATGCAGACCATGCCCCGCTACACCGTGCTCGAGGGAACGGTCTCTAGCAACTCGATTCCCAACAACCATGCCTATACGGTGCTGGGATCCAGCCCTGACTCGACCCTGAACAGCCTCTCGCTCAGCGGCCTGAGCGGCGGCGGCATCAGGAAGTACACCGCCCCTGTCGGATTCGGCTATGTCACCTACGGGAGCGGCTCCTCGACGGCCGAGGTTCAACTCAGAATGGAGTTCTATGAGAACGGGACGGCCCTGGGCTTCGACATCGGGCAGCTCGACCAGCCTTATGCAAGCAGGCCGAAGCTCCAGACCCTGATCTCGAACGGCGATGGCAAGCTCGGCTTTCTCCCTCCTCCAGCGACCTACAAGGTCGTCTTCTCCGCCCTCGGCCTCTGCACCGGTACTCCTGCCACGCCGGTGCTGGCGGGGGGACGGTTCCAGATTGCCATCGCCCCGGACAACCATCCCTATCTGGATATCAACTGCGGCCAGAATCCAACCCTGGCGTGCTGCGCCAACTTCCCGCAGCAATGCACGTTCGAATGCACGCCGGGCCTCCCGACCGTGTCCAGCCCCCAGCGAGGATGCTACTGACCAGGGAAGTCCGTTACCAGGCAACCCGACACTGAAACTGAAGAGATCGGCCCCCCTCTCGCTGAGAGAGGAGGGCCCGGCAGCAGCGGTCTACCTGACAAGGACCTCAACCCTCCGACTTCACCTCGTGCACCGCGAACATGCCGCCCTGGGGATCGACGATCTGGGCGATCATGTCCCCGCCAGGAACCTCCATGGGGCCGTTGATCACCTGCCCGCCGTTCTTGCTGGTGGCCTCGACGGCGGCGTTCACGTCCCGCACCCGGGCGTAGTGGAGCCAGGCCGGCGGACCCTGCATGTGCGGCGGCTTGTTGAACAGGCCGCCAAAGGTCTTGCCGCTCCCGCCAGGGCCGAACATCTGGTAGACGCCCATCGGGCCCATGTCCATCGCCGAGGTCTTCTCCCAGCCAAAGAGGTCGGAGTAGAAGCTCCACGCCGCCTCGGGGTCCGTGGTGGCGAGCTCGTGCCAGGTGAAGCTCCCCACGGGAAGCATGCCCGAGGGAGGCTCCTGCTCGGCGCCCGTGTGCGTATAGATGGCGATCACGGCGCCCTGCGGATCGGCGATCACCGAGTACCGGCCGACGGTTGGAATGTCCGTCGGCGGCACCATGACCTTGGCCCCCAGCTCCTGGGCGCGGGCCGTGGTGTCTTCCACGCTCGGCACGGCCACGTAGCCCAGCCAGTGGGGCTTCGCGCCGCCGGCGACGGCGTCGTCCGGCAGCTTCATGGTGCCGCCGATGGGCGCTTCGCCGGCCGTCCACATGGTGTACGACATCTCCTCCCAGACCTGGGTGCCCCACCCCGCGACGGCGGTATAGAAGGCCTTGGCGGCCTCCGGATCAGGCGTCATCAAATCGAACCAGACGAAACGACCGCGGTTGCTTTCTCCGGACATTGCATCCTCCTTGGGAACGACGATGTTCCCGGACTTCGTATCATAGCCGCCACTCTGGCGTCTCTTGCATCCGTTCCATTCGATTCCATGCGGCACCAGTATTTCGACCTTGACAGGTGCACGGGACTCGCATAGCGTGGCACCAGTAACTGAGCCCATACCGGTGCAAGCGGCGGTACGGGGCTGGAAGGAGGGAGTCATGATCGCACGCACCTGGCGAGGAGCCACGAAGGCGGAAGACGCGGACGCCTATCTCGAATATCTCTACGAGACGGGCTTCCGCCAGTACCGGGACACGCCCGGGAACCTCGGCGTGCTGGGCTTGCGGCGCGTGGTGGACGGCCGCGCCGAGCTTCTCCTGCTCACCCTCTGGGAGTCCGAGGAGGCGATCCGCCGGTTCGCCGGGGATGACGTCTCCCGGGCCGTATTCTATCCGGAGGACGACCGCTTTCTCGTCGAGCGGGACGATCACGTGGACCACTTCGAGGTCATCCACAAGGAAGGCTGGGACCGGGCGTGACGCTCTCCCCCGCCGTGGACGCCGGCCATCGGGAGAACGTCTCCAGAGCCCGGCTGATCGCGGCGTTCGCGTCGGTCTACCTGTTCTGGGGCGCCACGTTCCTCGCCATCCGCTACGCCGTGGCCGAGGTGCCGCCGCTGCTCACCATCGCCATCCGCTGCGCCGGCGGCGCGCTGATCCTCTACGCCTGGCTCGCCGCGCGCGGCCGGCTCGAGCGGACCACCGCGGCCCAGTGGCGGGTCGCGGCCCTCGCCGGCGTGCTGCTCTTCATCGGCTGCCACGGCGTGGTGGCCTGGGCGGAGCAGCAGGTGTCCTCGGGGCAGGCGGCGCTCCTGCTGACCTCGATTCCGCTCGGGCTCGTGCTCCTGACCGCCGTCATCGAGCGCCGCCGGCCGCCGGCCCGCGTCCTCCTGGGGATCGCGGTCGGCATCCTGGGGATCGCCGTGCTGACGCGCGGCGGCGGGTCGGGGACGCTCCTGGACCGCGCCGCCCTCGCCGCGAGCGGCCTCTTCTGGGCCGCGGGCTCGCTCGTGGCCAAGCACGGCGCCCGGCCCGAGTCGGCCGCCCAGTCGACGGCCATGCAGCTCGCCGCCGGCGCCGTCGCCGTGCTCTCCGCGAGCGCCGTCAGGGGCGAGCTCTCCAGCTGGACGCCCGCGCAGGTGTCGCCGCGAGCCCTCGGGGCCCTCGCTTTCCTGGTCGTCTGCGGCACCGTGCTCGGCTTTGGAGCCTACACGTGGCTGCTGCGGGTCGCGACGCCGGCCGCGGTCGGCACCTACGCCTTCGTCAACCCCGTCGTCGCGCTCGCCCTGGCCTGGATCGCGGGAGACGAGTCGCCCAACGGCCGCGCCCTCGTGGCGGCCGCGCTCGTGATCGGCGCCGTCCTGCTGACTCTGAACCCATCCTCTGGAGAGAAGAAATGACCCCCACGGTTCCCAGCGACCTCGATGCCTTCTTCGACGCGAACGCGGCCCGCATCCAGGCCGAGCTGTTCGACTTCCTGCGCATCCCGAGCGTCAGCACCCTCCCCGAGCACCGCGCGGACGTGCAGCGCGCCGCCGAGTGGCTGGCCGGGAACCTGCGCTCGGCCGGGCTGTCGACGGAGATCCACCCCACGCCGGGGAATCCGGTCGTCCTCGGCGAGTGGCGGCGGGCGGCCCCCGGCGCGCCGACCGTGCTGATCTACGGCCACTACGACGTGCAGCCCGTCGAGCCGCTCGACCTCTGGACCTCGCCGCCGTTCGAGCCCGCCGTGCGCGACGGGCGCATCTACGCCCGCGGCGCCACCGACGACAAGGGGCAGCTCTTCCTGCACGTGAAGGCCCTGGAAGCCTTCCTCGCGGTCCGGGGCGGGCTGCCGGTGAACGTGATCCTCCTGGCCGAAGGCGAGGAGGAGACCGGCAGCGACAACCTGGTGCCGTTCCTGGAGAGCCACGCGGACCGGCTGCGCTGCGATGCCGTCGTGATCTCCGACTCCGGCATGTTCGCGGCCGGCGTGCCGGCGATCCTCTCCTCCCTGCGGGGTATGGCCTACTTCCAGATCGACGTCCAGGGGCCGGCGGGCGACCTGCACTCGGGGAGCTTCGGCGGCGCGGTGGTGAACCCGGCCATGGCCCTCGCCCGCATCCTGGCGACCTTCCACGACGCGGACGGGCGCGTGGCGATCCCTGGCTTCTACGACCAGGTCCTCGAGTGGCCGACCGAGATCCGGCGGCAGATGTCCGAGCTGCCGTTCGGGGACCGGGAGCTCCTGGAAGAGACGGGCGCGCCGGCCCTCGGCGGCGAAGCGGGCCGCACCACGCTCGAGCGGCTCTGGACGCGGCCCACCTGCGAGGTCAACGGCCTCCTCAGCGGCTACACGGGCGAGGGAGCGAAGACGGTGCTCCCCGCCCACGCCATGGCCAAGGTGAGCTGCCGCCTCGTCTCCGACCAGGACCCGAACGAGATCGACCGGCTGATGCGCGCCCACGTGGAGAAGGTGACGCCGCCGGGCGTGACCGTGGACGTGCAGCTCTTCAAAGGCGGTCCGGCCTGGCGAGCCGACCTCGGCGGCCCCCTCTTCGAAGCCGCGAGCCGGGCCCTCGTCGCCACCTTCGGGCGCGAGCCCGTGATCGTGGGAGACGGCGGCTCGATCCCCATCGTCAACCACTTCCAGCGCCTCTTCGGCGCCCCCGTGCTCCTCATGGGCTTCGGCCTCCCCGGCGAGAACGCCCACGCCCCCAACGAGTGGCTCAGCGTCGAGAACTTCGAGAAGGGGATGCGGACGGCGGCGGTGCTGTGGGAGGAGATGGGGAAGGACGCTTGATACCGGCTTGAATCAGCGCCCGAGCACGATGTCGATGCCCGTGAGCACCATCTCCAGCTGTCGCCGGGGCAGCTTGCCGACGGACTCGGTGAGCTGCCGGCGGTCTATGGCCACGACTTCACCCTGGCTGATCACCACTCGACTTGCTCCAGTACCCGTCTGGACGCTCTCCGGCTGAGTTCGTCGACCTCGGCTCCAACCTCGTCGACCACGCGGTTCATGGCTTCCGTCAGGCGGTCAGGCGCATGCCGGGACACGAATTCCCTCAGTGCCCGGCTGTAAAGCTGGCTGCGAGAGGTCTTCAGCTCACCCGCGAGGCGCTCAGCCTCTTCGAATACGTCGTCGGGAATGGAGATTGCCGTTTTCATACCACTGGTATCACCGCATAGACCAAAGCCGTTAAAGAACCCCGCTTCTCGGAGACAGTTGTAGCCCGCACTCCTCCGGAAGGAGGGGGATATAGTACCCGATACTCGCGACAGGGCATCTAAGAAGGTATCTGGAAAGTGCGCCTTGGTTGGGGTTCCAACCGCGAGCCCGGAGGGCGACAGACTCATAGCCCAGGGCGGCAGTCCTGGGTGAGAGGACATAAAAAACCTTGAGAGCCCCGCCAGGGGCGGCAGAAATCCAGGGCTCACGCTCCGAAAAAGAAAGTCTGCCGCCCCTGCGGGGCTCCTGAGAGGGTAGAATGCTTCCTCCCCAGGGCTGACGCGCCCTGGGCTACGAGTCTGCCGCCCTATGGGCTCGCATCGAGGGACTCCCGACACCGGCTTTCCAAACACCTTTTAAGAGAGGAACGGCTGAATGTCGAGGCAGGCAAAGGCTCACATGGACGACCGGGAGCGGCGGTTGAATCAACCGGTTTCCCCCAAGGAGATGGAGCAGCGGAGACAGTTTGCCGCCGAGCTTAAAACCCTTTGGAACCGGCCGATGACGGAAGAAGAGAAAAAGTTCTGGTGGAAGCTCGATACCGATCTGGGGGGAAAGCGCCTGTCATTCCGTTAAGAAATGCCTTTTCCCTTCTCCTCGATAGCAATACCTTTCGACTGTAGCCTTGACCCCTTCACTTCACCTGTTCCCGGCCCGACCACGAGCCGCGACTTCGTACTGTATCCACCCATCCCCAAACTCCAGCACCACTACCCGAAACCCGCCACAATCTACCTCCGATGCCGTTGGTGAGACCTCGCAGGCTTTGGCGCCGTCGGCCACTCCATCGCCGACCCGGACCTTTTCCGCCAAGCGAGCGCCCTCTGGAGAGGCTCGCAGGAGGATGAGTTCGCTGGCCAGGCCCTCACTTCTTTCGCGGCGCAATTCAAGCACTTCATAAGGGACATCGATCGGCCGGCCGCTGGGCTTGAGGCCAACTCCGTCCCAATCGCCGTCTCTGTCCTTATCGAAGAAGCACTTCGAACCGTTCGAGAAGCAGAAGCCGTTATTGACCATCTTGACGGCCATTGTGGCCACACGGGTGATCGGCATTCCGTAGGAGTTGATGAAGTCTTCCCTTGGGCGGCCGAGGAAGGAGGCGTCGTAGGCCACCTGCCGAACCACGACCTCGCCCACTTTAGCCTTGGCACTCGCACCAGGCTCCGGGCGGGTGCCGAGCTTCCGGTAAACGATCGGTTGGGTTCGGAGGCGCTGCTGCTCCGCCATTAGTGCATCGATCAGGCCTGCGGCACTGATGGCGGCGGCCTGTGCGTCCGAGTTACCGAGCCAGATGACGGTCTGAGCTTCAGCCCCTGATAAAACGAGGAAGGTGATCGCGACAAAGAGGCTGACCTTGTTCATTTGGTTCCATTTCAAGAATTTCGCAAGCTTCGGTATGGATGCGGCGAGGAGCTTCCACGAGGGGAATCTCCTTAGCATCTCCAGGAACAAGTCGACTGTAGTGCTCGATTCTATCGGATTCCGCCGAGAGAGCTCTTACTCGTCCCTGCACGACCACCCTCTTACGCACATCAAGGCATCCATTGAAGCCTCTGGGACCTCTCGCCCGCGCCTCGGCCATCCGCGTCACCGTCTCCACCCCCCGTCTGGCACGACTGGGGAGCTACGGCAACCCGTTTGGATTGGAACAGATCGCGAAGGGTTGGCGACACGCCCCTGCTAAGCGCAACCCGCGGACCGCGGTCTCCAGGGCTCGCCTCGCGGGCGAGAGACGTCCAATCCGCCAACTGTGACGCGTGCCTCGCGGTTTGTGCCCCACAAACCTTGGTTTGCGACGCACAAACCGTGGTCTGCGTCACACAAACCTTGGTTTGCGATGCTCAGACCGTGGTCGGCATCACTCAGACCCCGGTATGAGTCACACCGACCAAGGTATGAGACACACAAACCTTGGTCGGAGTCACACAAACCTTGGTCTGCATCACAGCGACCGCGGTCTGCGTCACAGCGACCACGGTCTGCGTCACAGCGACCACGGTCTGCGTCACAGCGACCTTGGTCTGCATCACAGCGACCTTGGTCTACATCACACAGACCCCGAATTGCGTCACAGCGACCAAGGTCCGAGCGAGGCAACTCGGAGTCGTTGGGTCTCAGACCCCGAGGCGGACGCCTCAGACCCCGGCAGGAAGGGTTCCCTCGTGTCTCTTCGTTGCGTTGTTCGCGCTCGTTGTGTTCGTTGCGCTGCAGAATTGCGTCACAAAACTGGGCGCCCCATCAGGGAACAAGGAGTCTCCAGGAACGGCCATGAGCGAAGGGCAATCTATCTAAGGTGCCTCGAGTCGAAAAAAGCGCGCCGTAGCCCAAAGGAGACGTTCCGTCCCTTTTGGGTGGCAAGGCACCCTCCACGCCCGCCAGAACGGGTCTGGCATGCGCTATGCTGAAGGGCATAGAAGACGTAATTCAAAGACGGGAGGGGCCGAATGAGAACTTCGAAGGCTTCTACGCGCGGCAACAATCCCTTGCGGATGAAGGGCTATTCCGCGGCTGCCGTTGGCTTCGCATTGGCGGCGACGCTCGTGCCCGACGCCGACCCTGCGACCAAGGTCTATCGGAGAAACGAGCCTCCGATGTCCCGCCAGAACAGCGGGCTCGGCCATAAGCCGCCGGCCGCGCAGCAGGCCCGGATCGCCGTCCAGAACATCGACCAGGCCCTGGAAGAGTCCGGGATCGAATGGGTCCGCGAGGACGCTTCGCTGAGTTGGGCCCTGAGCCGCGCGGACAACCTGAAGTTCCTCCTGAAGGCCGCCAGCCATGGCCTGGCGCTGAGCCGGGAGAGCGATCCGCGGGTGAGCCGAAACATCGAAGCGACGCTGGAACGGAAGAACCCCGTCCTGCTGGCCGCCGCGAAAGATTTCCTCCAGTCCCTTCTCGTACGGCGCGACGATCAGGTCTCCGACGTCGATCTCCCCGTCCGCATCGGCACCTGGGTGATCCGCAATATAGCGCCTTCGACGACGCTTTCCGCCGAGCGGATGGCCGCTTCGTCGAAGGTGGGACTTTATTGCCTTGGAATCGTTTCCAGGAAATTGAATTGAACGATCTTCTCGGAGCCCCCTGAACGATCGGGGGCTCCTCCAATGAGAACCCCAAGGGGCGGCCTGTGTGGGCCGCCCCTTCGCGGTTTTCAGGGGTTGACGATCGTATTGCCGGGCTTGCGGGGCGGATCGTTGCGGGGACGCTCGGCCACCGCCGGGTTGTCCCGGTACAGGGGCGCCAGCTCGGCGTTGATGACGGCCCACTCGGGACTCTCGTCCTCCGAGGCCACGATGGCCCCGATCGGGCACTCGGGCGCGCAGAGGCTGCAGTCGATGCAGGCCTCGGGATCGATGATCATGAACTCCTCGCCCTGGTAGTCGCCCGGGTGGATGCAGTCCACGGGACAGACGGCGACGCAGGTCGCGTAGCGTTCACCCAGACATTTATCGGTGATCACGTAAGCCATTTCGAAGGTCCCCTCGCGCTTGGCGCCAAGATGATTTTGCGACTCTGAATTCGCAGGATCATACCAGAGCAGGTCCGTCCAGGATCTCTTTCGCCATCGCCGTGGCGTTCCGGATGCAGTCCGGTACCGATATTCCGCCTAGAAAATTGCCGCTGAGGTGAAGGCCGGGCAGGGCGCGTTCGATCTCCCGCGCCCGGTCGACGAAGCGGCCGTGGCCCACCTCGTACTGGGGGATGGCCCGCGGCCAGCGGTGGATCCGATGGAAGGCGGGCTCGCCCTGGAGGCCGAGCGGGCCGCGCAGCTCGCTCAGAACCGCGGCGAGGATCCGCTCGTCGTCCCAGCCCACGATCTCGGGATCGGTGCGCCCGCCGGCGAAGGCGGCCAGCGCGGCGTGCCCGGCGGGAGCGCGGCCGGGAAAGATCTCGGAGGGGAACAGGCAGCCGAGGGTGCGGAGGCCCTCCTTGCGCGGCGCGAGGAAGCCGAAACCGCCCAGGGGATGACCCACGGCCTCGCGCCGCCAGCCGAGCGCGACGACGACGACCGGCGCATAGGGAATCTCGCCCAGGAGACGGCTGGCGCCGGCGGTGGCCGCGTCCAGCAGGCCCGCCGCGGCGTCCGCCGGCACGGCGAGCACGGCCCGCGCCGCTTCCACGGGCCCGGCGGAGGTCTCGATCCGGAAGCCGCGCTCGCTCCGGGTCACCGTCCGGCAGGCGACGCCGGTGCGGACGTCCCCCGTTTCGCGGGTCAACCCTTTGGCCAGCCCGCGCGGCAGCTCTTCGAGCCCCTGCCGGAAAGAGAACATGGCGCCGCCCGGGGCGGGCCCCTTGCGCCGGGCGAGCGCGCCGCGGATCAGGCTGCCGTGCCGCTGCTCCAGGCCATGGATCTTCGGCACGGCCCAGCGCACCGAGAGCCGCTCCGGATCGCCCGCGTAGACGCCGGAGACGAACGGGCCGACGGCGTAGTCGAGGAACGGCTGGCCCAGGCGGCGGCGCACGAACTGGGCGATCGTCTCTTCGGCATCGCCGGGCGCCTTGCCGATCCAGGGCTCGCGGAGCAGCCGGAGCTTGGCGGCCAGGGGGAACAGCGGCGTGGCGAGGAGGCCGCCGGGGCCGCCCGGCAGGGGCACGAGACGGCCGCCTTTGTAGAGGTAGCGCCGCCGGGCCGAGGGCGAGGCGGCGATCTTTTCGGCCTCCAGGCCGGACTCGCGGATCAGCCGGCCGATGCTCTCGTCGTTCTCCAGGACGGTGTTGGGCCCCATCTCGAAGAGCCAGGCACCGTCTTCATAGGTTTGGATAGCGCCGCCCACGCGGTCCGAGGCCTCCAGCACGGCCACGCGCTGGCCCGCCCGGACGAGATGGAAGGCCGTCGTCAGGCCGGAGATCCCGCCCCCCACCACCACCGTGTCCAGCCGGTCGTCGCTCATCTCGGGGCGAGCTTATAACGGCTCGCCAGCTCGTCAGGGTGAACCTGCCTGTAGGGCGGCCCTATTGACTTAGTTCGGCACGCACTTACAGCAATCCGGAGGCGTGAGCTTCGGGTGCTGCCCTTCGGGACAGGCCGCGCAGCGGACTGTCGAGCAGTCCACCGCCTTGTCCTTGTCTTTGTCCTTGTACGAGGTGCAGGCGCAGAGCGCCAGCATCCCCGCTACGATCGCCAGTTTCCACAGAGTCTTCATGCGGATCTCCTTTCCGGACGAATCGATTATAGATCTCTAAATCGATTCGATCGCTGCATCAGAGGCCGAGACCGGGAATCTCTTCGAGATGGGGCAAGGGAGCGTCGAGGACGTCGGAAAAGAGGGTGAGGACGCGGAAGGTGATCCCCCAGATCGAGTACTCCAGGAAGCGGATCGCCGGATAGAGGAGGCGCGCGCCGCTCCTCTCCCATTCGAGACGGCTGGTGTTGCGCGGGTCCCAGAGATGGGTGAGCGGAATCCAGTAGGCCTCGGCCACCTCGTCGCTGAGGGTGAAGGGGACGAGCTCCTCGCCGAGGTAGTAGACGAAGGGCGAGAGGACCATTCGCCGGTCGGCGCCGCCGAGGCGCACCAGGACGTCCGAGAGAGGGCCGATCCAGTGGGTCTCGTCGAGGGCGAGCCCGACTTCTTCCAGCGTCTCGCGCTCGGCGGCGGCGCGCGGCCCGGTGTCCTCGGGCGAGGAGCGGCCGCCCGGCAGCGCCATGTGGCCGCTCCACGGGTCGAGCGGATGCTCGGCCCGGCGGATGGCGCACAGGGAGAGGTCGCTGCCCGTGCCGGCGAGCACCAAGGCCACGGAGGCCTCGGCGTGGCCGGGCTCGCGGGCTACCAGGGCCGGCTGGTGGCGCGAGAGAGCCTGGCGGATCTCCTCGATGGTGAACGGCATGGAGGGATGATAGACAAATTCATGGCCTCGTCATCCCGTCAGCGTTCCAGGTGCAGGGCCCAGGGCTCGACGCCGGCCTCGCCATCGTCGGCGGCGAAGAAGAGGTCGTCTCCCGAGACGACGAGATGATCGGGGGAGGAGGAGAAGCCGCCCGGGCTCAGGTCCCAGACCAGCCGGGTGCCCCCGGCGGTGCCGTCGCTCATCCACAGCTCCCGGCCGTGCTCGCCGTCGTTGGCGGAGAAGAAGACCCGGTCGCCGCCGGCGGCGAGCCCGGCGATCCGCGAGCTCTCCGGGCCGGGCCAGATGTCGAACACCCGCCGGGTCTCCCCGGGAGTGCCGTCCGTCGACCAGAGCTCCAAACCGCCCGCGTCCTCGGCGACGAAGAAGAGGCGGTCGCCGGCCGGGACGGCGCTCGACAGGTCCGGGCTCACGGTCGCCAGAAGCACGGGTTGTCCACCTCCAGCCGGAAGCCGCCAGAGGCCGCGGGGATCCTCGGGCTGGGCCACCGCGGCCGTGAAGTAGAGAGACCCCTTGAAACCTCGGAGACCGGCGGGCTGCGGCAGCTTGAAAGCCCGGCGGGTGCCTGCCACGGTGCCGTCGGTCCGCCAGACCTCGGACGCGCCTGAGGCACGGCCATTGAGGAGGAAGAAGGCTGTCCCGCCGACCAGGACGTGATCGCCGGAATAGAGCGGCTCGCGGGCGCCCCGGATGTTGGAGAGCTGCCGGGTGCCTCCCGGCGTGCCGTCCGAAAGGAAGATCTGGGGCACGAAGCCTTCGGCGCGCAGGACCCGGGCGACGAAGAGAAAGCTGGAGCCGAACTCCTGGGCCGCGGTGGGGCATCGAGTGCCGGGAGGCATGGGCAGGATCTCTCCCGTGCCGCCGGCCGTGCCGTCGCTGCTCCAGAACGAGCATCTGCTATCCCCTCCCTGGACCAGGAAGAGGAGCTTGCCGGCCCAGGCGGTGCGCAGGACCGTGAACTGGGCGCGGCTCAGGATGGCGACCCTACGGGTACCCCGGGAAGTGCCGTTGGTCCGCCAGATCTCGGCGCGGGTGCCGCTCGGATTGTCCGGAGTTGGCGCCGGCCGATAGGTCTCGAAATAATGCAGGGCCCCTGCCTTGAGCAGCGGGGCGAAATAGCCGAAAGGGCTTGGGGCCTCGAACCCGGCCAGCGGCACGGTCCCCGCCGGCGTGCCGTCGCTCCGCCACAGGCGCAGCCGTTCGCCGTCATGGGCGAGCATCAAGGCGCCCCCCCGGACCGGCACGATGGCGGGATAGGAACCGGGCGCGAACGCCCGCAGCGGGATCGCCGCCTGGGTGCCGGCCAGCGTGCCGTCCGAAGACCAGAGCGCGACGCCCGAGAGGTCTCCCACGCCGAAGTAGGCCAAGCCGTGGAAGAAATCCACGCCGGTCGTGTGCCCCGCGACGCGGCGCGTCCCCGCGGGGGTGCCGTCGGTCGTCCAGAGCCCATCCTGGGAAGAATCGGACGTCTCGGCGGAAAAGGCCCGGAACCAGGTCCTGCCCTGCGAGGTCACGAGCACAGGGTTGAAATAGTAGGTATCGGAGTTGAGCCCGTCGCAGGCGCCCGGGCAGGCGTCGGTCAGACGGCGGACGCTGGTGCCGTCGGTGACCCAGAGCTCGACGCCGTGAAGGGGATCTTTTCCGAGGAAGAGCAGCCCCCTGGAGTCCGGCGACGCCGCCAGAAAGCCCAACCCGTCCGGGCACACTCCGCCGTCGCAGGAAAGCGGCTCGAAATGAGTGAAATCGGCGTCGGCCCGCCAGAGAGAACGGGTGTTGAGCTGGGAATAGCTAAGAAAGACCCAGTGGCTCCCGAGCCGGTGGAAGCTCCTGATGTCGGGTGACACGCCGTTCGGGAGCTGGACGATCGGCCGGGTGCCGCTCGCCGTGCCGTCGCTGCTCCAGATCTCCGCCGGCCGATTCGCCGGATGCACGAGGAAATAGACACCGCCGTCCAGCGCCACCAGGGAATCGACGTCGGGGATGTCGCAATAGTGGGGATGCCCGATGCTGCACCCAGGGACCTCGAAATCGTGCAGGAGCCGTTCGCCCCCGGGGGTGCCGTCCGTCACCCACAGGTCTTCCCCGCCAAGGCCGCTGGTGAAGAAGAGCCCCGCGGGAGACGCGAGGACACGGGCGTCGTACTCCCCTCCTTGCACGCCGACGAGGAAACGGGTGCCTTCCGCCGTGCCGTCGGTGGTCCAGAGGCCGAGCCCATCCGTATTGCTATACGCCAGCAGGTAGAGCTTGCCATTCCAGACGGTGAGGGCGCGGAGATAGAGCAAAGAAGAGGAGGATCCGAGGCCCGGCAGGGAAAAGGTACCCGACGGAGTGCCGTCGGTGCGCCAGAGAGCGCAGCCCTCCTGCAGACAGCCGACAAAGAAGAGGAGGCTCGCGCCGGGGGCAGGCCCCTCGACCAGGGTCTCGGAATCGAGGCTGACGAAGGTGTCGGTCAGCGGCAGCGTCCCGGCGGCGGTGCCGTCCGTCCGCCAGAGGCGCTTGGGCGCGTAGGTCTCCAAGCCGCGCGCGGTCTTCAGGACGACGACGACGCCCAAAGTGGCCACGGGAGCGATGCTCCCGCACGGCGAGGGGCAGAGCGTGGACGACACGGCCTCGGTGCCCGCGAGCGTGCCGTCCGTGCTCCAGAGGACGCCCTCGTCCTCGGAGTTGGCGTCCGCCGTCGAGAAGAAGAGCCGGTCGCCGATCTGGAAGAGCCCCTGGGGCAGCGAAGAGTTGAAGTAGGCGCCCGGTTCAGGCGGCTTCGTATTGATATCCGCCAGGAGCCGGGGCACCTCGGCGGCGCCTCCGAGCCTGGCGGCCAGCGCCATCAGGAGCAGGGCTCCCGCGATCCATCGTCCGCGCATCGAATCTCCCTTTCATATCGAGAGGCTCCAGTCTACCGCCGATCTCCCGCCTTCAGCGGTAGCGGTAAACGTCCAGAGCCACCAAGGAGGGATCCTGGGGATCGATCCGCACGCTGACCGTCTGCCCGGGCTGGAACTGGGGGACGTCCAGCCGGGAGATCAGGCTCTTGGGGATGATGGCGGTGTAGACGGAGCCGTCGGCACGGGCTACCTCGACCTCGAGGCCGATGACGGGATCTTCGTTGACGGTGATCCCCGTATCCCAGAGCTTGACGACACGGGCGCTCGCCGGCACGCCCGCCTCCTGGAGCCGCTTGGCCTCCGCGACGCCGCTCATGCGGTCCGCCAGGGCGCAGCCCCCGAGCAAGGCGGCTAGGATCAGTACGATCCAGGGATTCCTGAAGCTCCGAGCCTGCGCCATGTTCCTCGTCATCCCAAGTGGATTCTATGGTACTTCGTCCCGGTCTCCCCCGCTGGGGACACTGTAGTCACGGTTACCTATCGAGGAGGGTCCGAAGGGCGCCGATGGGCGAATTTCGATCCATCCTCATTCTCTTGCAGGTCTGAATTTCGTATTCTACCAGGGGGGTGTCATGCCGAAAAACGTGTTCTTCTATGCCGCCGTACTTCTTCTCTTCGGGACAGGAATCTACTTCATCCTGGACTACGGCTCGGGGCTGAAGCCCACGGCCTCTGCCGTGGCGTCCCAGGCCGAGGCCCCCAAGACCGCCCAGGCTCCGGCCGCCGCAACGGAGGCGGCGAAGGCTTCCGGGGGCGGGATCGCCCAGGGTCTGGTCAAGAACGTGCGGGAGCCCCTGAGCATCCTGCTGCTCCAGATCATCGTCATCGTGGCCGCCGCGCGGCTCCTGGGCTCCCTGTTCCACAAGATCGGCCAGCCGCCGGTGATCGGCGAGATGGTGGCGGGGATCCTCCTCGGCCCTTCCCTGCTGGGACTGGTGGCGCCCACGGTGCAGACGTTCGTCTTCCCGGCGGACTCGATGGGCGCCCTGCGGATGCTCAGCCAGGTCGGAGTCATCCTCTTCATGTTCGTGGTGGGCATCGAGCTCGACATCAAGCACCTCCGCCAGAAGGCGGACGCGGCGGTCCTGGTGAGCCACGCCAGCATCGTGGTGCCGTTCTTCCTGGGCTGCGCCGCGGCGCTCTTCCTCTACCCCTCGCTGGCTCCCGCCGGGGTGCCTTTCAGCGCCTTCGGCCTGTTCATCGGGGTTTCCATGAGCATCACGGCCTTCCCCGTGCTGGCGCGGATCATCGAGGAGCGCCGGATGTCCAGGTCCGTCCTCGGCAGCACCGCCATCGCCTGCGCGGCCGTGGACGACGTCACGGCCTGGTGCCTGCTGGCCGCGGTGGTCGCCATCGTGAAATCCACCGGCATCGCCGGCTCGCTGCTGACCATCGGCCTCACCGTGCTGTTCATCGCCGGGATGCTCTTCGTGGTCCGGCCCCGCATGAACCGGTATATGAGCCGGATCATCGGCGAGCGCCCCGAGGGCCAAGTCGGGAGCATGGGCCTCCTGGCCGGAATCTTCGTCTTCGTCTTCGTCTCGGCGCTGTTCACGGAGGCGATCGGCATCCACGCGCTGTTCGGCGCCTTCCTGGCCGGCGTCTGCATGCCCCAGGACTCCCGCCTGCGCCAGTTCCTGCGCGAGCGCCTGGAGACCTTCAGCTCGGTCCTCCTGCTGCCGCTGTTCTTCGCCTTCACGGGCCTGCGCATGCAGGTGGGCCTGCTCAACGACTGGGGAAGCTGGCTGATGTGCCTGGGAATCATCACCGTGGCGATCGTCGGCAAGCTGGGCGGCAGTATGGCGGCGGCACGCTGGACGGGCATGAGCTGGGGCGACTCCTTCTCCCTCGGCGCCCTGATGAACACCCGCGGCCTGGTCGAGCTGATCGTGCTGAACCTCGGCTACGACCTGAATATCCTCTCGCCGCGGATCTTCACCATGCTGGTGCTGATGGCGCTCGTCACGACGTTCATGACCGGCCCGCTCCTCCAGTTGCGCCATGTCGTGGAGCGCCGGTGGAGCCTGGCCGTGGCGTCGCACGGCAACCAGACCCACTCCTCGGTCTAGTCTCAACGAAACAGGGCGCTGGATATATCATTCCTCCTTATTCCAAGGAGGAACGTCCATGCGCCCTGTTCTCCTCAAGTCTTCTCTCCTCAAGCCGATCGCCGGTGGGCTCCTGATGGCCGGGCTCGCCCTCGTCCCAACCCTGTCGACCGCTCAGACCCCTCCCGCCACGCCGCCGGCGGCCATGCCGTCGCACGACTCCCACGAGTCGCATGAGCACGGGACGAAGCCGGCCGACAACTTCGATTCCCAGAAGGCCCTCGCCGACCTGCAGAAGCTGATCGCGGGCAAGGAGGAGCAGCCGGCCGAGACGGTGTTCAAGAACGTCCAGTCGTTCAAGGGAGTCCCCGCCGGCCGCCTGCTGGGAGCCATGAACGCCTTCACCAAGGCCCTGGGCGTGACCTGCAAGAAGTGCCACGACCCGGAGAACTGGTCGAGCGACGACAAGCACGAGAAGAAGGCCGCGCGCGGCATGATGCAGATGACCCAGGACATCAACGGCAAGTACCTGAAGGGCATGGAAGGCGTGGACGACGACGCGTCCGTGAACTGCGGCACCTGCCACCGCGGTCACGCCCATCCCGACGCGGGCATGGAACCGCCCGCGGGCGGCGGTCACTGACGGCGGCTTCCGTCCGAGACGATCCGGAAGCTCTTCGAAGCTGTAAGGGAGAGGCCTGACCGTTCGAACGGTCAGGCCGCGATCAGATAGCCGGCGAGAGTTCGCAACAATCGCCGGTGGCGATCGGGAGATACCGCTCCTATCGACCCTGCGATCCTGCCGCGCGGCAGAATAGCGAGAAACCCAAGCCGGATCAGCGATTCCGAGAGAAGGCCGCTCGACTTGAAGTCGGGATCCGCGAGAGAAATGATTTCGTCGAAGCGCTCGATCTCTTGCTGGAGCTGGGTGCTGATTCCGCAGACGAGAACGTCGCGATGAGCAGGCATTTCGCGGAGGACGATCACCGGGCGGCTCTTGACCCTTTGATCGACCTGAGGCATGACGGCCAGCGCGACATCACCCTCCTTCATTACCCGCCTTCATCATCACCTTCGTAATCGGGATTGGGCTCGACGATCAGGTCCAAGGGATACTCCGGCTCCCGATCCCCGTAGGCGGCTTCCAGGCCTCTTGCGGCAAGGGCTGGCCACGCGAGGTCTGAATCGCTTTCCTTTGGCAGGATCGTAACCGCCAGAGGAGTGTCGGGGGCGAGCCGGAAAGGCTCATCCAGCCGGATGCTCTGGCCGTCGAAATGCGCCCGAAGGGTGATGGTCTTCATCCCCCAAAGAATACCATCCTCGAATTCTGTTGCCTAGGTACATGCCACGGACATGTGAGCCGATGACGCGGATCCTGGGACAGCGCCTTCCAAAGAGGTTTCCAAGTAGGCTACCGGCACCATGAAGCCCACCGAGATCCTGGCCCGAGAGAAGACCGCCGAAGGAGACGAGCTCGTGCTCTCCTGCCGGGATGGCGTCTATCACCTGAGCGTCGCCGGGGAGGAGCTGATGACGAGCCGGGTCCACGGCTCGGAGGAGGCCCTGGCGCGCCTCGCCTGCGCGGCGCTGACGGAGAAGAAGACGCCGCGCGTGCTCGTGGGCGGGCTGGGCTTCGGCTACACGCTCCGCGCGGCGCTCGATCAGTTGCCGCGCGGGGCCAAGGTGGTGGTCTGCGAGGTCTTCTCCTCTCTGCTGGACTGGAACCGGGGCGTGCTCGCCGAGCTTGCGGGCCGGCCGCTCGAGGATCCGCGGGTCAAGGCCGTCCGCGCCGACGTGCAGGCCCTCCTGGACGGCCGCGAGCGCTTCGACGCGATCCTCCTCGACGTCGACAACGGCCCCCAGGCGTTCACGTTGAGGTCGAACGCCAGCCTCTACGGCGACAGCGGCCTCGCCCGCCTGTGGCAGAGCCTGGCGGCGAAGGGCGTGGTCGCCGTCTGGTCGTCCTCGCCCGCCCCGGAGTTCCTGGACCGGCTCCGGCGGGCCGGCTTCGAGGCCTGGGCCGAGCGCGTCTCCGCACGGGGCGACGCGAGGAGGCGGAACCACACGATTTTTCTTGCGCGCCGGAAGTGACGCCGCCCCCTACTCGTACCGCAGCGCCTCGATCGGATCCTTCCGCGCCGCCTTGATGGCGGGCCACAGCCCCGCGACGAGGCCCACGGCGGTGGAGACTCCGAAGCCGAGGACGATCGACCAGAGGGGGGCCGCGGCCTGGAAGTTGAACGCCACCCGGGCGAGGAGGGCGGCGGAGAGGCCGATGGCGATGCCGATGGCGCCGCCCACGCCGGTCAGCGTCACGGCCTCGGCGAGGAACTGCACGGCGACGTCCCGCTTGGTGGCGCCCAGGGCCTTGCGCAGGCCGATCTCGCGGGTGCGCTGAGTGACGTTGACCAGCATGATGTTCATCACTCCGACGCCGCCCACGACCAGGGCGATGCCGGCGATCAGGATCATCACCGCCGCCACGCCGCCCGTGATCTGGCGGAAGTTGTTCAGCATGCCCATGCTGGTGAAGACCGCGAAGTCGTTCTGCTCGTTGAACCGGAGCCGGCGGCGGGCGCGCAGGATCGCCGTCTCCTGCTCGGTCATGGCGTCGATGTCCTCGCTGCGCCGCGGCACGGTCGCGATGTGCAGCGTGTCGCCGCCGCCGTCGCGGATCTGGGGGAACTGCTCGTCGAAGGTGGTGATCGGTATCACGAGCAGGTTGTCGTTGCTGCCGCCCATGAAGGAACCCTTCGATTCGAGCAACCCGATGACCTGGAAGGACCGCCCGCCGATCGTGATCTGGCGGCCGATCGGGTCCTGGAGCGGGAAGAGGGCATTGGCGACGTCGGCGCCGAGCACCGTCACCCGGGCGGCGTGGCGCAGGTCGGCGTCGATCAGGAAGCGGCCGTCGTGGATGGAGGAGCTGTTGGCGGTCGGGTACTCCGGAGTCACCCCGATGATCGTCGGGCTGTTGGCGATCTCGCGGCCGTACCGCACCTCGGCCGAGGTGTAGAGATACCGCTCGGGGGACACCGCCGCGGCGAACGTCCCCAGCCGCTTGAGGGCCTCCGCGTCCGCCAGGGTCAGGTCGGGGCGGTTGCGCTCCTCCTCGGGCTCGTCGTCGGGGCCGAAGCGGGGCTCGAACTTCTGGAACTGCACGAGATGGGTGCCGAAGCTGGAGAAGGCCTTGCTCACCGAGCGGTCGAAGCCGGCCACGAAGGAGACCATCATGATGACGGTCGCGACCCCCGCAACGACCCCGAGGAGGGTGAGGAACGTGCGCATCTTCTGCGCCCGCATCGCCACCAGGGCGAAGCTGACGTTCTCCGTCCAGGAGAGGTGCAGACGCGAGCCGTAGGCCATTATTCGGCCCTCAAGGCATCGACGGGCAGGAGCTTCGAGGCCTGAACCGCCGGCCAGTAGCCCGCCGCGAGCCCCACGACGAGGGAGAGGGAGAGCCCCAGGGTGGCGATGCCCGGCGTCAGGTTGGCCGGGAAGTGGGCGATGCGGTCCACCGCCAGCGAGACGAGGCCGCCGCAGAGCACGCCCACCAGGCCGCCCACCAGCGACAGCAGCGCCGCCTCGAGCAGGAACTGGCGGCGGACGTCCCTCTGGCGCGCTCCCAGGGCGCGGCGCAGGCCGATCTCCTGCGTCCGCTCGGCGACCGCGACCAGCATGATGTTCATGATCACGATGCCCCCGACTCCCAGCGACACCGAGGCGATGAGCAAGGTCAGGATGAAGGCCGCGGCCGAAATCTGGCGCCAGATCTCCTGCAGGCTCTCGGCGGTGACGATGCCGAACGGATCGGGGGCGCGGAAATCCGTGTGGCGCATGGCCCGGAGCACCGACCGCGCCTCGTCGGCGGAGTCGTCCACCCCTTCGACACCGCCCCGGGCCTGGACCAGGACGTCGATCGACGTCCGGCTGCCGTACGCCCGGCGGTAGGCCTCGATGGGAAATATCACCAGGTTGTCGCGGCTCTGGCCGAGCATGCTCCCCTGCTGGGTGAGCAGTCCGATCACCCGGTAAGGGACGCCGTCGATCAGGATCTCGCGGCCGATCGGGTCGAGTTGCGGGTAGAGCTCGTCCTTGACGTCCCAGCCGATGACGGCGACCGCCTGGGCGGCCCGCGCCTCGCTGTCGAGGAAGAACCGGCCGGCGGCGATATCCAGGTTCATCAGGCCGGCGTAGTTCGCCGTCGTGCCCTGGAGAGTGACGTTGGGCAGCCGGCGGTCGCGGAACTTAACGACGCCCTTGCCCTTCATCTGGGCGCCAGCCTGCTCGGCCTTCCGGAGCTCCGCCCGCAACTGCTGGAAGTCGTCCCAACTGATGTCCGGACGCTTCAGGGCGTCGAGGAACTCCTCGCGGCCGCGGATGATGCCGAACTTGCTGACCACGTAGACGTCCGGAGCCAGGCCGAAGAGCTTGTCGCGGACGAAGAGGTTCAGCCCCGAGATGACGGAGATCACGCCGACCAGCGTGGCCACGCCGATGACGATGCCGAGCAGCGTCAGGAAGCTGCGCAGGGCATGCGTCCGGATCGCCCGCAGCGCTTCGCGGAACAGCTCCACGACGTCCATCTAGCTCGCGGGGCGGCGCCCCTCCTCCTTCTTCGGCTTCTCGAGCACGACGGCATCGCCCGGGTTGAGGGAGCGCAGGGCCTTGAACGGGCCGGCGATGACCGTCTCGCCGCCCTTGAGGCCGTCGAGAACCTCGATCGCCAGATCGCCGACGAGGCCGGTCTTGAGCGGCTGGAAGCGGACCTTCCCCCCTTCCATCAGGTAGACCCCCTCCTGCTCCCGCGGGCCGTCGGCCGCCGCGGGCTGGCCGGGCTTCTTCTCGAGGTCGCGCACCACCAGAGCCTGGAGCGGCACGACGATGGCCTGGCCCCGGAAACCGGTCAGGATGTCGGCGCGGGCCGAGAGGCCGGGCTTGATGTCGGACGGCGGGGCGTCGAGGCGGACCTTGACCTTGAACTTGATCGCCTCGTTCGCGGAGGCCACGAGCGGGCTGCTGCCGACCTCGGTGACCACGCCGCGGAACGTCTGGTTCGGATAGGCGTCGAGACGCACCCGCGCCTCCTGGCCGAGCTTGATGTTGGGGATCGAGGTCTCGTCGACCTCCAGCTCGGCTTCGACGGCCGACATGTCGGAGATCGTCAGGAGCACCGTCCCGGGACTGTTCTGGATGCCGATCACCGCCACCTCCCCCTCCTCCACCCGGCGGGCCGTGACGACGCCGTTCATGGGCGAGCGGATCGTCGTCTTGGCCAGGGTGTCGCGCGCTCCCTCGAGGGTGGCGCCCGCCTGGGAGACGTGGCGCGTGGCCATCTGGACCGTGGCCTCGCTCGTGCGGACCGCCGTCCGCGCCCGGTCGAGATCGGCGGCGGGGACGATGCCCGCCTTGAAGTTCTCCTCGGTGCGCCGCAGGTCGGTACGGGCCTGGGTGAGAGTCGTGCGGGCCGACTCCAGCTCCTCGCGCAGAGCCTGCATCGAAAACTCGTTGCTGCGCGCCGCGGCGCGCGGGTTGACGGCGTCGATCTGGAGCAGGAACTGCCCCTTCTTGACCTCGTCCCCCTCCTCGACCGCGAGGTGGGTGATCTGGCCGGCTATGGTCGCCGAAATGTCGACCTTCTTCTGCGCCTGGATCTTGCCGTTGGCGCTGACCTTGGCCTGGAGGTCCTCGCGGCCGATCTTCGCCGTCTGCACCTCGGTCCCCTTGGGACCCCGGCGCGAGTATGCAAAACCGCCGAGCGCCGCGAGGAGCAGGACGGCCAGGAGAATCCAAAGGATCTTGCGTTTCACCGAAAATCGCTCCTGAGGGCCGCAGCCGAATTCCTGGGACGCACCCCGCCGCGGCCATCGCCGGGGGCTTCGCTGACTCTTCTACGTGGACTGACCGCGGAAGTTACGCCGCAAAGCGGCAAAGGCTCCTGAGCAGAGCTTCGAGGGAGCTAGATTATCACCAGAAAAATTCACCGGATAAAACACCAGAAAATAGCCGGGAAGGAATCCACCGTGGGGAATCCTTCTGGCATAATTTCTCCATGAGCAACCAACGTCTATCTCGCCGCGCGGTTGAGCTCATAGCGGAAAACCGCGTTCGTGAAGCCATCGAACAAGGGCAGTTCGAAGACCTCTCCGGCTTCGGCAAGCCCATCGACGACATCGACGAGCCCTACGACCCCGACTGGTGGATCAAGAAGTGGATCCGCCGGGAAGGCGTCGGAAAAACCCTGGCCGGCAGGTTCGGCAAGGACTTCTGGTCCGGCAAGTAGCCTCCCCGCCGAGCGGCTTCCTATTCTCCCGACTCCTTAACTGCGGCACCCTTCTTGCACAACAAACTGAGCTTGGCCGAGGCGGGATCGTCCCGCCCGCGGCCGGCATCAACGCGGAAGTGTAAAGTTGTGGGCTGCCTGCCTGCAGCAAAGGAGGTACACCATGAAAAGGGTTCTGGGGTTCGTAGCGGTCATGTGTATCTGGGCGTCAGCGGCTGGAGCGGCAGACTTCAAGCTGTACGGCTCTTATTGGAACACCACGGACTTGGACGACGCGTTCGGCGGCGGTATCGGTGTCGCATTCCCCCTGGGAGCGACCCCGCTCAGCATCAGCCTCGCGGGCACCTACTATCAGGAGCTGAATGATGACCCCGCCGAAGCGCTCTTCGACGATGACGAGGGCGTCTTCCAGGAGGAGAGCCTGAAAATCGTCCCGCTCGAAGCCGGATTGCAGTTCAACTTCGCACCCACCGGCCCCTTCGACGCCTGGATCGAAGGCGGCTTCACCTATTTCCTGCTCGACACCACTCGCAGCGGCTTCACCGTCGATGACGAGACGGGCTGGCACGCCTCGCTCGGCTCCCGCTTCGGTAGCCGCGAGGGAGCCAACTTCTTCGCCGAGGCGCTCTACCGCAGCACCGAGGCCACCCTCGTGCGGGAGCGTAGAAACGATAACCTGGACCTGAGGGACGAGGTCGCCATCGATCTCGACGGGTTCTCGGTCAACGCCGGCATCCTCTGGCACTGGTAGGACCTTCCTCTGACCGGGCCGCTCGGAATGCCGGGCGGTCCGGGTCCGTTCTTCCAACAGCATGAGCGACCATTCCAGCATCGAATGGACGGACGCGACCTGGAATCCGGTCCGCGGCTGCACCAAGATCACCTCCGGCTGTGCCCACTGCTACGCGGAGACCTTCGCCGAGCGCTTCCGCGGCGTGCCCGGACATCCCTACGAACAGGGATTCGACGTCCGCCTCATTCCCGGGAAGCTCGCCCAGCCCCTCCAGTGGCGCCGCTCCCGGATGATCTTCGTGAACTCCATGAGCGACCTGTTCCATGAGGACGTGCCCGACGACTACATCGTCAAGGTCGCCCGGGTCATGCAGCTCGCGAGCTGGCATACCTACCAGGTCCTCACCAAGCGCTCCGAGAGGATGCGCGACCTGCTGGGCTCGAAGCTGAGCTTCGTGGCCGGCGACCGGCACATCTGGTGGGGCGTCAGCGTCGAGAACCGGAGCCAGGGCCTGCCCCGCGTGGAGCACCTCCGGGCCGCTCCCGCCGCCGTGCGTTTCCTCTCGGTCGAGCCCCTCCTGGAGTCTCTGGGCGCCTTCGACCTCTCCGGCATCCACTGGGCCATCGTGGGCGGCGAGAGCGGCCACGGCGCCCGGCCGATCGACGAGTCCTGGGTCCGCGAGGTCCGGGACCAGTGCCGCGAGGCGGGCGTGCCCTTCTTCTTCAAGCAGTGGGGAGGACGGCAGAAGAAGCGCGCCGGCCGCGAGCTCGACGGCCGCACCTACGACGAGATCCCCCCACGGGCCCCGGAGACTCTCGCGGATCCGGAATCCCTCCGCGCCGCCCTGGCGGAGGTCGAAGCTTTCCGCTGAGCCCACCGGTGATATCTTGGGGCCAAATTTGGCCATGGATCTCTACGACACAGTTGTTTACGACACGATAATCGTGGGCGGCGGCCCCTCCGGCTTGACCGCCGGGCTCCATCTCGCGTGGCAGCAGCGCAAGGTGGCGGTGATCGACCGCGTCAGCGGCCCCCTCTTCTTCACCCTGGAGAAGCTCTGGAACGTGCCCGGCATGCCGGAGGCGACGGGCGCGGAGATCCAGAAGCGGCTCAAGGCCCAGGCGGAGGCGGCGGGGGCCGAGATCCAGCGGGCCAACGTGGTGCGGGCGGAAGGGCAGGAGGGGGACTTCCTGCTGACCGGCAGCAAGGGGGAGCGGTGGCGGGCGCGGACTCTGCTCCTCGCCACCGGGGTCGCCCGCTACCACCCCACCGTAGGCGGCGACTTCACGCCCTGCTTCGCCTACGCGGGCAAGGGCAACCTCTTCTACTGCACGGATTGCGAGGGGCCGGAGCTGTTCGGCAAGGACACGATCGTCATCGGCGCCGGTCCGGCCGACTGGGCGGCGAGCATGGCCGTGGGCCTCTCCCGTTATACCGAGCGGCTGCGGGTGCTGCTGACCGGCGGCCGGGACCTCGCCGAGCACTGGGCCGAGCGGCTGCGGGACCGCGGCATCCCGGTGATCGAGGGAGAGATCAAGCGTCTGATCGGCGGCAAGCGCCTGCTCGAGGGGTTGGAGCTCCAGGACGGGTCGGTGCTCCGGGCCGAGGCCTTCTTCGTCTCCAGCCAGGCCCTGGGGCGGACCGACCTCGCCCAGCAGCTCGGCGTGGAGATGGCCGCCACCGGCTATCACGCCAATCCCAAGAGCCAGCGCGGAGACACCAACGTGCCCGGCGTCTGGATCGCGGGCGACCTGCGCCCCATGACCCAGCAGGTCGCGGTCGCCATGGGGACGGGCAACATCGCGGCGGTGATGATCGATCAGTATCTGCGGAAGCAGGACGTGGCGGTGCCGCGGTAGGGGTCCGGATGGCCCGGGTCCACCCGGAGTATGATCCTCCCGTGAGACGTCTTCCGATCCCCCTCATCCTCGCCCTCTGCCTCTGCGCCGCCTGCGCGAGCCGGAAGCCGGAGCCGCTGACGGCGCCGGCTGGCCCCGGCACGGCCCTCGATGCGCTGAAGCTCAAGGATCCGGCGACGGAATGGGATGGCAAGAGCCTCCTCCATGCCGATCTGGACCTGGACGGCGGCGAGGACTACGCCGCGGCCGGCGTGCGCAAGGACCGCTTCGTGGTGGGGATCGTGCACGGCCCGGTGAGCGCCGGCAGCCGCGTCTGGACCCTGGACTTCCCCGTCAACGGCGAGGAGGACGCCCTCTGCTCCGCCAAGGCCAAGATCTCCCTGGAGCCGCTGGAGGAGAACGAGGGCCCCAAGCCGGGACATCCCCGCAAGGGCATGGGGATCAACCTCAGCGACGACCAGTGCGATGCCTTCCACATCTACTGGGACCCCAAGGAAAAGGACTTCCAGTACTGGCGCCTGTGACAAATACCTAGCGCCCGTGAGGTATTGGCAATGAACATCGTTTGCCTGGACGACGCCGGCTGCCTCTTCCTTTCCCCCAAGATCGAGGACTGGAAGTACCTGGACGAGCACGGCATCACGGTCGTCATCGACCTCGAAGGGGATCTCGACCACGGGGTCCCCACGATTCCCAATCACATCCTCTACATCTATTTCCCCATCTATGACGAGGACCTTCCGGACGCGGCGAAGCTTCATGCCGTGGCGCGCCTCGGCTCCTCGCTGGTGGAAGCCGGGCACCGGGTGCTCTCCCATTGCGGCATGGGATTCAACCGCTCGGCCCTGGTGGCGGGGATGATCCTGACCAACCTGGGGCTCTCCGGCGAGGAGACGGTGAGGATCCTGCGCCAGAAGAGGCCGGGCGCCCTCTTCAACCAGACGTTCGCCGATTACCTCCTGACTTACACCTGCGTACGTTCGTGAACGGCGACCCGCAGGGTTTCTGGTTCGTCTTCCGGGGCAGCGAGCTGCTGGTCCACGAGGAGAACACCGAGGGTCCCGGAGCTCGGGTACCTCTCGGAGACGAGTGGACGGGGCTCGGGCTGGAAACCGGGGAGCCTCACGCCGTCGGCTTCCTGGGAGGGATCCGTTGCTACGCCGCCGGGCTGGCGCCGGAGGCCGCGCCGCCGGCGGGGATGGCTTTCGAAGGCCTGCGCCGGCTCTGGGGCCGGCTCGACGAGGAGGCCTGGAAGCTCGCCGGACGGGCGGTGCAGATGCTGGAGTGGGACCGCAACCACCGGTTCTGCGGCCGGTGCGGCACCCCGACGGAGCGCCGGTCCCATGAGCTTTCGCGGACGTGCCCCGACTGCGGCCTCCAGCACTTCCCCCGCATCTCCCCCGCCGTCATCGTGCGCGTCGAGCGGGGCGACGAGATCCTGCTCGCCCGCTCGCCCCACTTCGCGCCCGGCGTCTACAGCACGCTCGCGGGGTTCGTCGAGCCCGGCGAGTCGCTGGAGGACACGATCCGCCGGGAGATCCAGGAGGAAGTCGGGGTGGCCGTGACCAACATCCGCTACTTCGGCAGCCAGCCGTGGCCCTTCCCCAACTCGCTGATGATCGGCTTCGTGGCCGACTACGAGTCCGGGGAGATCACGCCTCAGGAGGGGGAGATCGAGGACGCCCGCTGGTTCACGGTGGACAACCTGCCGGGCCTGCCGTCGAAGTACTCGATCGCCCGGGCGCTGCTCGAGGAGTTCATCGCGAAGAGGACGCCGTAGCTTTGTACAGGATGTGCGCGTGGGGATACCCCGCGCCGATCTCCACCGCCTCGAAACCCTCGAACCCCGCGCTCATCAGCCGGGCACGGATCTGCCCCCGGGTCTCGTAGCTGAAGGCCTCGCCGAGGGTGAGGCCGATGCGGTCCGAGATCCGCTCCTGGGTGCGGTTCCAGAGCTGCTTGGCCCGGTGCTCGGGGTCCAGCTCCTTGATGAGGAACACCCCGCCCGGCGCCAGGCGCTCGCGGATGGAGCGGAACAGCGCGTCCCACTCGCCGACGGGAAACCGGTAGAGCACGTCGAACAGGGTGCTGGCGTCGAAGGGGCCGCCCACCGCCGTGTCGTAGCCCCCCACGACGTGCATGCCGGGCCGGGCGAAGGTAAGGAAGATTTTGCGTAAATCCGGCTCTACTGCGACGACGACGCGAGTTCCCCCCTCGACCGCCAGATGTGCGAAGATTCCATGCCCAGCCCCGAGATCCAGGACCCGAGCCCCCTGTGGCAGGTGTTTCAGCACCCGCAGGAAGGGGCACGTCAGAAAGCGCCCGAGCACGTGGAAGCGGGTCGCGGGAGGCGCGGCACTGTAGGTTCGCCGTACCAGGGACAAGGCCTGGAAATATCCCAGAGAAGACGCCATGGAAGACGGAATGGAAGGCACGCGGACTGAATATCCTCCCCGGGAGGCGGTGTCAACCGCTACCCGGCGGCGGATCTCGCCGGCCTTCCTCGGCGGCCTCGTGCTGGTGGCGTTGGCGCGGGCCCTGACGCTGCCGAAAAGCCTGTGGGAGCTGGACGAGGTCCTCTTCGCACGGGCCATCCTCCAGTTCGATCCGCTGGGGCACCGGCCGCACCCGCCGGGCTACCCGCTCCTGGTGGGGCTCGGCAAGCTGTTCAACCTCGTCTTCCACGACCCGTTCGCGAGCCTCGTCGCCTTGAGCTTCGTCTCGTCGCTGGTGGGCTATGCGGCTCTGGTCGCCGCCTTCCGGCGGATCGCCGGCAATGCCGGCGAAGGGGCCGAGCGGATCGCGGTCGCGGGGGCTCTGCTCTTCCAGCTCTCGCCGGTGATGCTGGTCCAGGGCGCTCTCCCCATGTCCGACCCGCCGGCGCTGATGTTCATCGCCCTGGCGCTCTGGGCGGCCGTGAGCCTCGCGCCCGGGGGCTCGGCGAGATCGGGCTCGACCCGCTCGGCCCTGACGCTGGGAGCCTGCGCTTCGGCGGCCATCGGCTGCCGGCCGCAGCTCGCGCTGGCCGTGCTCCCCCTCCTGGCGGTGGCCCTGTGGCAAGCGAGCGGCTGGCGGCGGCGCTGGGAGGCCCTGGCCGCCTTCACGCTGGTCTCCCTGCTCTGGTTCGCCCCCCTGGTGGTGGCGACCGGCGGGCTCAAGGGGTTCCTGGACTACCAGGCCCGGCAGGCCTCCTACGTGGCGGCGCACGACTCGACCCGTTCCGTCTCGCGGGCGCGGGTGTTCTCGATCTTCGTCGGCCATCCCTGGGGACCCCGCTGGCTGTCGCTGCCGTTGCTCCTCGCGGCGCTCGTGGGCGCGGCGCGCCTCCTGTGGATCCATGGGAAGGCGGCGCTCCCCCTGGCCGCGCTGAGCGGGACGCATCTCGCCTTCTGCCTGCTGGTGATGGACCCCGGGGACGGCGTGCGCTACGCGCTGCCGGCCGTGCTCGGCATCGCTTTCGCGGCGGTCATGGGGTTCGAGGAGGTGGCGAGCCTGTGGCGCTACCCGTCGCTCGCCTGGGCCTTCACGGCGCTCGCCGTCGCCGCCTCCGCCTTTTACGCCTGGCCCGTCCTGCGGATCCGCGCCACCACGCCGTCGCCGCCGGCCCAGGCCGTGACGTGGGTCAAGGGGAACCTGACGGCGAAGGCGATGTTCCTCGTCGAGCACGAGATGGAGGCCCACGCCTCCTACCTGCTGGCGGGCTACGACCTCGCGCCCATCGACGAGGGGCTGCGCCGCGCCGCCCGCCGTCCCAAGGCGCCGCTCTACCTCTTCTCCGAGGGCGAGAGCGGCTGGCCGGGCGCCGTGACCTTCCGCTGGCCGGACTCGGACGCCTACCGCCGGCTCACCCGCAACCACTACCGGGTGGTCTCGCTGAGCCCCATCCCGACCAGCCAGCGGTTCCAGATCGTGCGCGGCGTCCACGGCTGGGAGCCGACGGCCCGCGCAGCCCGGTGGCGGTGGATGGATGACGATGCCGCCCTGCGGATCTTCCCGCGGGGATGTGCCCGGGCCGTAGCCGTGAAGCTCGGGCTCGACCCGGCGTTCCCCCGGCCGTCGAACTCCGTGGCCGTGGCGGTCAACGGCGGGCCGGCCGCGACGGTGGAGATCGCCCGCGGCACCACACGGACGGTCGAGCTGCCGGTTCCCCCCAAAGGCCCCGTGGAGATCACCTTCCGGTCCGCCCACTCCTTCGTCCCTCCCGGCGGCGACAAGCGCCGGCTGGCCGTCCAGCTCCTTGCCGTGGAGCGGATCCGCCGCTAAGCTGGAGAACCTTCCATGAGCCAAGAGCAGCCTTCCGTCTCGCTCGTGATCCCGATGTTCAACGAGGAGGAGAACATCGAGCACGCCATCGACTGCGCCGTCGCGGCCCTGGAGCGGTGTGCCGGCGACTACGAGATCGTGGTCGTCAACGACGCCTCGACGGACCGCTCGTCGGAGATCGTCACCCGGCTCGCGGCGGCCAACCCCCGCATCCGCCTGTTCCAGCACGAGGTGAACCGCAAGCTGGGGGCCACGCTCAAGACGGGCTACGCCGCGGCGCGCAAGGACCTCGTGGTCTACATGGACGCCGACCTGCCCTTCGATCCGGAGGTGATCGGCCGGGCCATGCAGGCGCTGAAGGTGACGCGGGCGGACCTGATCGCCGGCTACCGGCTGGACCGCACCACCGAGGGGTTCCGGCGGACGGTCTACTCCTACCTCTACAATTCCCTCATCGGGGTCCTCTTCGGCTGGCCCCACCGGGACATCAACTTCTCCTTCAAGCTGATGCGGCGCGAGGTGCTGGAGGCCATCGAGCTGAAGTCGGAGGGCTCGCTGATCGACGCCGAGCTGATCGTCAAGGCGAAGAACCTGGGCTTCGTCATCCAGCAGCTCGGCCTCGACTACTTCCCACGCACCCGTGGAAACTCGACGCTGTCGTCCCCGACGGTGATCCTGAAGATCTTCCGGGAGCTCTTCGCGCTCTATCCGGAGATGCGCCACCCGCGGCGCAAGGGCGACGCCGAGGCCACGTCCAAGCCCGTGGAGGCTCCCACGCCGGGCCATTGAGCCATTCTCTGAGATCCATCATCGTAACGGCCGACGACGTCGGCCTCCATCCCGGCATGACCCAGGGCTCCCTGAAGGCCCACGACGAGGGGATCGTCACCGCCTGCAGCGTCGTCGCCAACGGCCGCGCCTTCGAGCCCGCGATCGACCTCCTGCGCGACCGGCCGGGGCTGGACGTGGGCATCCACCTCACCCTGGTGGGAGAAGCGCCGCTAGCGCCGCCGCGGCGGGTGCCGTCCCTGGTGGACCGGAACGGCGCCTTCCTGGGGGATTTCAAGGCCTTCACGCGGCGCTACCTCCTCGGCGGCATCGTGCCCGCCGAGGTCGAGGAGGAGCTGCGGCAGCAGATCGAGCGTCTCCAGGCGACCGGGCTCCCCATCGTCCACGCCAACAGCCACCAGCACCTGCACGTCCTGCCGAAGATCTTCGAGATCGTCCTGCGGCTGGCGGAAGAGCACCGCATCCCCTTCGTCCGCATTCCAAGCGAGCCGGCCGCCCGGGGATTGTCGCCACGCTCTCTGCAGATCGGCGTCCTGAACCGCATCGGCCGGGCGGCCCGCCGGCGGCTGGGCGGCGCGGTTCGAGCGACGGACCGCACCGTCGGCGTCGCCGCGGCGGGAGCGCTGACCGCCGAGAAGCTCACCCGCATCCTGGACGACGTCGAGGGATCGACGGAGCTGGTCTGCCACCCCGGGCTGGGAGACCAGACGCTCGAGGCAGCCTACGGCTGGGGCTACGGCTGGGACCGGGAGACAGCGGCGCTCTGCGATCCCAGGGTGAGGGAGGCGATGGAAGGGCGGGGAATTAGGTTGACTTCCTTCTCAAAAACTTAGCCTCACTTCTGCTTCCCCTCCAACTCCGCCCACCGCGCAAACAGCCGCTCCACCTCCAGCCGCGATTTTTCCATGGTCGCGCACCGCTCCTGGAGGGCCTTGGGATCGCTGGCGACGGCCGGGTCCGCCACGGCTTCCTGGGCGGCGGCGAGGCGCTGCTCGGCCTGCTCGATCGCCGCCTCCATCCGGTCCCATTCCTGCTGCTCCTTGTAGGTGAGCTTCTTCGTGTCCTTGGACGGCTTCGGAGACGACGGCAGCTTGGAAGCGGACGGTTTCGAGGCGGCGGGGGCGGACGTGCGGGCGGACTCCCACTGGGCGTAGTCGGCGAAGTAGGTTGAATTTCCCTTGCCGTCCAAGGCGAGGACCATGCTCGAGACGCTCTCCAGGAGGAAGCGGTCGTGGGTCACCAGCACCAGGGCGCCGGGGAACTCCATCAGGCTGTCCTCCAGCACCTCCAGCGTCGGGATGTCGAGGTCGTTCGTGGGCTCGTCGAGGATGAGGAGGTCCGCCGGCTGGAGCATCAGGCGGGCGATGAGGATGCGGGCCTGCTCGCCGCCCGAGAGCCGGGAGACGGGCGTGTCGAGCTGCTCGGTGCGGAAGAGGAACCGCTTGGCCCAGGAGGCCACGTGTACCGTCCGGCCCTGATAGAGCACCGAGTCTCCCTCGGGGGCCAGGGCCCGGCGCAGGGAGACGGACCGGTCGAGCGTCTCGCGGTTCTGCTCGAAGCGGACGATCTTCAGCCATTCCGCCCGCGCGATGGTGCCGGCGTCGGGCTCCAGCGTGCCGTCGAGGAGCGAGAGGAGCGTCGTCTTGCCGCTGCCGTTGGGCCCGAGGAGGCCGAGACGGGTGCCCGGCGTGAGCTTGAGATCCAGGCCCTGGACAATCTTGCGGCCGCCGAAGGACTTGGAGATCCCCTCCGCGACCAGGAGCTTCTTGGTCTTGCGGTCCGAGGCGTTGAAGTCGATGCCGGCCCGGGCGTTGGCGGCGGCGCCCGTCTTCTCCCGCAGCTCGGCGAGCTCGGAGATCATGCGGTTCGCCTCCTGGATGCGCCCCTTGGCCTTGGTGGTGCGGGCCTTGGCGCCCCGGCGCAGCCACTCCACCTCGCGGCGGACCTTGTTGGCGAGCGAGGCCTGGTACTCGGACTGGTTGCGCAGCATCTCGTCGCGCTTCTCCAGGAAGTCGGTGTAGGCGCCCACGCCCTGGAGGAGCCCGTCGGGATAGCGGGCGTCGAGCTCCAGCATGCGGCCGGCGACGTTCTCCAGGAACCAGCGGTCGTGGCTGACGACCAGGTAGGCCAGGGGCTCGCTCTGCAGAAGGTCCTCCAGCCACAGGATGCCCTCGACGTCCAGGTGGTTCGTGGGCTCGTCCATGAGCAGGACGTCGGGCTCCTTCACCAGCTCGCGGGCGATGGCCAGGCGCTTGCGCCAGCCGCCCGAGAGGATGTCCACCGGCTGGGCCGGATCGTCGAAGCCGGCTTTGCCCAGGGTGACGGCCACCCGGAATTCCTTCTCGTAGTCCTCGGCGGGGTCGCTCGCCAGCGCCAGCAGGACGACCTCCTCGACGCTGGCCCCCACCGGGAACGCCGGGTCCTGGGGGACGTAGCCCATCCGCGTGCCACGCCGCAGGGAGCGGATGCCGCTGTCCGGCTCCTCGAGCCCGGCCAGGATGCGCAGCAGGGTGGACTTGCCCGAGCCGTTGGGGCCGATGAGCCCCGCGCGGTCCCCCTCGGAGATGCTGAACGAAAGGTGCTCGAAGAGGGGACGGGCGCCATAGCCCTTGCCGATCGAGTCGCAGGTCAGGAGGGGAGTGGGGGGCATGGTTCCTCGATTTCCAACAGAAATTCTTCCTTTTCAGCCTTCTTCATCGCCTTGATCCGGAGCTCTTCCCGCAGGGCCAGGCTCCACGAGCCGACCTCGCGCACCCAGACGAGCGTCACCGGCAGGTGGGACCGTGTGTACCGCGACGCCCGGCCGGCCCGGTGCTGCTCGAGCCGGCGTTCGAGGTCCCGCGCGATCCCCGTGTAGAGCGAGCCGTCGCCGCAGCGGAGAATATAGACGTACGGCACGCGGGGGATTATAGGCGCACGTTGCAGGGCACTTTCCCCCTCTCGAATTTCGCAGCTCCCCCTCGGACGCGGCACTCTCCCCCGTCAGCGCGCGGCATCCCCCCTGCGAGCGGAGAGTCTCCCCCGGGCTCGCGCGCTTGCGCCCTTTCGAGGGGAGGGTCTCCCCCTTCGGGGGCGGGATTTCACGTCCGGAGGGGAGAAGCGAATGTCCGGAGGGGAGAAGCGGACATTCGGAGGGGAGCATCGCCCCCCGGCAGTCGGGGTTCTCCCGCGCCGGGGGGAGATCGCGGCATGGAAGGGGGAGAACCCGAGCTTCCAAGGGGAAAAGCGCGCGCGGCTCCGGGGATCACCCTCGCGCCGCTTCAACCGGGCGGCCGGCTGGGGGAAGCCGCCGCCTTCTTCTCGGGCTTCTCGGGCTTCGCGGGCTTTTTCGGACGCTCCTGCGGCAGCGGCTTGCGGGGCAGGGGCTCCGGCCGCATGGCGGCGTCGTAGATGAAGGCCGCCATGAGGACCGAGGCCTGCATCAGGTCTTCCCGCTTGAGATGGTCGTAGGTGTCGAGGTTCGTGTGGTGGGTCTGGGACGTGTAGTCCAGCTCGTCCTGGATGAACTGGAACCCCGGCAGGCCCAGGTCGTCGAAGACGACGTGATCGGTGCCGCCGGTGGGGTTCAGGCTCACGGTGGTGGCGCCGAGGTCCGCGAAGGGAGCGAGCCAGGCCTCGAAGATCGGCTTGACCGCGGTGCTCTCCTCCGCCCAGATGCCCCGGACCTTGCCGGTGCCGTTGTCCAGGTTGAAGTAGGCCGCGATCTTGGCGTGCTCGGGCTTCAAGGTCAGGGGCCAGGTCTCCTCGCGGTAGCGCTCGGGCAGCTCCTTCTGAGCGGGGTCCGTGCTCTCCGGGCGGGTGGCGAAGTGGTTCTTGGCGTAGGCGATCGAGCCCAGGTAGCCCTGCTCCTCGCCGCTCCAGAGGGCGAAGCGGATGGTCCGCCGGGGCTTGACGCCGAGCGCCTTCAGGATGCGGGCGGCCTCCATCACCACGGCGCTGCCGGCGCCGTTGTCGGTGGCTCCGGTGCCCGCGTGCCAGGAGTCGAGATGGGCGCCCGCCATCACGAGCTCGTCCGCCTTGTCGGAGCCCGGGATCTCGGCCACCGTGTCGTAGGCCTGGAGGTCGTCGTCATGGAAGCGGGCCTTGACGTCGATCTCCAGCTCCACGCGCTTGTCGTCGTCGAGCAGGCGCAGGATCTGGTTGTAGGATTCGGCGCCGATCACCAGGGCAGGCACGCCAACGTTCTCCTTTGGCTCCCACGAGCCGCCCCCCGTGACGCGCACGATGCCGTTGAGCCGGGCGCTCGCCTCGACGACCGCGACGGCCTTCTCCTTGACGAGGAAATCGTTGACCGCCTTGCGGAGGCGCCAGCGCTTGATGGCCATCTGCCGGAAGTCGCGGCCCTCCCCGGGGATCTCGAACTCCCCCAGCTTCTCGAGCTGGTCCGGGGAGAAGCGCTCGGGCTCCGGGTCCTCCGGCGCCTTGAACTCACGCGCCTCGTCGACGAAGAGGATCTTGCCCGCGAGCTTGCCCCGGTATTCCTCCAGGTCCTTTTCCGAATCGAAGGTGACCCGCAGCGCCTCGCCCTTGACGGGCCCCTTGGTGCCCGGCGTCCAGGCCTTGGGAACGGCGAAGATCGGGACCTGCCGCGGCGAGACCATGCGCACTTCGCAGGCGCTGAACGACCAGCCCCGGCCGAAGGGGTAGCCCTCGAGGTGGGCGTTCGCGAGGCCCCAGCTCTCGAACTGGCGGCGGGTCCACTCGTTGGCCTCCTTGAGCTGCGGCGAGCCGGTGAGCCGGGGACCGATGACGTCCGTCAGGTGATACAGCGTGTCCATGACCTGCGACCGGCGGAAGCCCTCGTCGCGGATGCGGGTCATCATCGAGAGGTCCACCGGCTCTTCCGCGCCCCTGGAAAGCGCGGGAGCGGCGAGCAGCAAGGCGAGAGCAAGGGCGAGCTTGCGGGACATTTCGGCTCCTTCCGTCACGGACGGGGTGGTCAAATCGCAGCTCCGGAGTCTAACCGACGGATACCCGGAGGCTCCAACCTGCTAGGATTTTCCCGTCAACCTATGGATTTATCGACCTGAGGTACGAATGAACCGACGAGCTCGTCTCCTGGCCGTCTTCGCCCTGACCGCTCTCCTCACGGCGCCGCTTGCCGCCGCGGAGGCCCCCCGCTCCCTCAAGCCCGAAGACCTCTTCGCCCTGAAAGCGGTCGGCGATCCCCGGATCAGCCCGGACGGGCGCTGGGTGGCCTACACCGTGCGCTCCCTCGATCCCAAGGCGGACTCCGCGGACACCGACATCTACATGCTGCCCTTCGAGGGCGGCACGGCCCTTCAGCTCACGGCCAGCCCGAAGGCGGAGAACCGGCCGCGCTTCAGCCCGGACGGGCGCTATCTCGCCTTCCTCTCCGGGCGCGACGGCAAGAAGACCCAGGTCTGGCTCCTCGACCGCCGGGGCGGCGAGGCCGCCAGGCTGACCGACTACAAGGCGGACGTCGCGGACCTCGTCTGGTCTCCCGACGGCAAGCGCCTGGCGCTGGTCGTGGGCGACGTGGACCCGGACGACCCGGACGAGGAGAAGGCGGAAGCCGAGAAGCCGGGCCTCGCCAAGACCCCGAAGCCCATCGTCATCCGACGCTTGCAGTTCAAGCGCGACGGCGAGGGCTATCTGCGGGACCTGCGCCAGCATCTCTACGTCTTCGACGTCGAATCGAAGGTCAGCACGCCGATCACCTCCGGCCCCTACGACGACAACGAGCCGGCCTGGTCGCCCGACGGACGCTGGATCGCCTTCACCAGCAACCGTACGGCCGAGCCCGACTCGAACGACAACAGCGACGTCTACCTCGTGGAGGCGAAGGCTGGGCAGAAGCCGAAGGCCCTCACCACCTCGCCGGTCACGGACCGGGAGCCCGCCTTCAGCCCCGACGGCAAGTCGATCGTCTATCTGTCGGGCGGCGATCCCAAGGACATCTGGTACGCCCCCAACTTCGTGGCCGTCGTACCCGTAGCGGGCGGCGAGCCCCGGCCCTTGACTCAAGGCCTCGACCGCAACGTCGGGGGCCCGCGCTTCTCGTCCGACGGCAAGCTCGTCTACTTCATCCTGGAGGATGGCGGCAACGAGCACCTGGCCCGCGTCCCGGCCGCGGGCGGCGCGGTCGAGCGGGTGGTCGCCGGCGAGCGCTCCGTCCAGGCCTACGATCTCGGCCCCAAGGGGGAGACGGTGGTGCTGGAGAGCACGCCCCAGCGCCCCTTCGAGGTCTCGGTGGCCGAGGGCGGGGCCCTGCGGCCCCTCTCGACGGTGAACGACGAGTTCCTGAAGGGGATCCGCCTGGGAGAGGTGAAGCGCTTCAAGGCCACCAGCGCCGACGGCACCAAGGTCGACGCCTTCCTGACCCTGCCCCCCGGCGCGGCGGCCGGAAAGCGGCTGCCGCTGATCCTGCGCATCCACGGCGGCCCGACGGCGCAGTACAACACCGCCTTCAACGCCGAGTGGCAGATTCTGGCCGCCCATGGCTACGCCGTCGTCGGGGCGAATCCCCGCGGCTCCACCGGCTACGGGCGCGATTTCAGCCACGCCCTGTGGGCCGACTGGGGGAACAAGGACTACGACGACGTGATGGCGGCCGTCGACGGGGCGATCGCCATGGGAGTTGCCGATCCCGACCGCCTGGGGGTGGGAGGCTGGAGCTACGGCGGCATCCTAACGGACCACATCATCGTCAAGACCGGCCGCTTCAAGGCCGCGACCTCGGGCGCGAGCGAGGTCAACTACCTCGCCAACTACGGCACCGATCACTACCAGAAGGAGTGGGAGGCGGAGCTCGGGCTGCCCTGGCGGAACACCGAGGGCTGGATGCGGATCTCGCCCTTCTTCCAGGTCGAGAAGGTCACCACGCCGACCCTCATCCTCTGCGGCGCCGACGACGTCAACGTGCCGCTGCTCAACTCCGAGCAGCTCTACCAGGCCCTGCGCCGGCTGGGCAAGGAGACCGAGCTGGTCATCTACCCCGGCCAGAACCACGGCATCGCCAAGCCGAGCTACCAGAAGGACCGTCTGGAGCGCTACGTGGCCTGGTACGACAAGTACGTGAAGGGGGAAGCGCCGAAGAAGACGGCGGAGGGCAAGGCGCCGTAGGCGGTCTCAGGACCACTGTTAGAATGGATCCGATGCGAGGAGGTTAGCCATGATGACGATTGAAACCGTTGCGACCGTCACGGAAGAAGGGACGATCACAGCCAAGGTCCCCGGGTATCTCCCCCAGGGAGAGCATCGCGTCGTCATCGTGGTGGACGAGTCTCCTCTGCAGCGGGTCCCCGCGCGATTCCCGAACCTGGCCTCCTTCCGCGAGAGGCTGGGAGACCGCTATCCCGGCAACAGTATCGTGGAGATGCGCGAGGACGAGCGCTCGTGATCTATGTGGACACGTCGCTCCTCCTCCCCGTCTACGTTCCGGAAGAGCAGAGCGAGTTGGCCAACAGTGTTCTCGAATCCGCCTCATCCATCGTCATCAGCGATCTCACCGTTGCCGAGTTCTACGTTGGATTGGCGAGGAAAGTGAAGCTGGAGACGCTGACGGTCCCTCAGTCTGAGGCTGCCCGCGCCGCCTTCGAGTCCCATCTTGCCGAGGGGCTTCTCCAGAGGGTTCCTCTGCGGCCTTCCCATAGCGAGGAGGCTGGGGATTTCGCCTGGAAATCTACAATCCTGCTACGGACCCTGGATGCTCTCCACCTTGCCGTGGCAGCCGAGCTGAGAGCACCTTTGGCAACGTTCGACGGACGGCTCGCCGATGCCGCGCGAGCCTTTGGATTCGCAGTCTTGCCCTGAGTCTCCTCGATAGCCGCGGAATTTCGGCGTCGGCCCCACCGTTCCCGGTTTGACGATGTACAACCAGTTCTACGGCTTTCGCGAGTCGCCGTTCAATATCACCCCGGATCCACGGTTCCTGTTCTTCAGCGACCGTCACCGGGAGGCGTACAACCACATCCTGTTCGGCATCAAGGAGCGCAAGGGGTTCATCCAGGTCACGGGCGAGGTGGGAGCCGGCAAGACGACTCTCTGCCGGGCCCTGCTGGAGGAGCTGGGCTCCGACTACATCACGGCGCTGATCCTCAACCCCTGCCTGAACCCGACGCAGCTCCTGCGGACCGTCCTCACCGAGTTGGGGCTCCAGCCCGGCAAGGCCGACCGGGTGGCCTGCCTGGAGATGCTCAACCGCTTCCTTCTGGAGCAGCTCGAGGCGGGCCGCGACGTGGTGCTGCTCATCGACGAGGCCCAGGACCTCGCCCCCGAGTTGCTGGAGCAGGTACGGCTCCTCTCGAACCTGGAGACCGACCAGCGCAAGCTACTCCAGATCGTGCTCATCGGCCAGCCGGAGCTGCGCGAGAAGCTGAACGACCGCGGCCTGCGGCAGCTCCGTCAGCGGATCACCGTGCGGTACCATCTGACGCCGCTCTCGCGACAGGAGGTGGAGCGTTACGTCCAGCACCGTCTCGAGGTCGTCGGGGCCAACGGCCGGCCCGCTTTCACGACCTGGGCGATCCGCTCGGTCTTCCGCTACTCGGGCGGCATTCCGCGGCTGATCAACGCCGTGTGCGACAAGGCGCTCCTGGCGGGCTTCGTGGAGGGTACGGACCTCCTGACCTGGCGCCAGGTGCGGCGGGCCATCCGCGAGCTTGAAGGGAAATTCACATGAGCCTGATCAGCGACGCCCTCAAGAAGGCCCGGCAGGAGGCCGCGCGGCAGGACTCTCTGCGGCAGGGCGTCCCCTATGCGGTGGGCTCCGTGGAGCCCCCGGCCCGGCGCAACCCGCTCCTGCCGCTGTTCGCGGGGCTCGGGGCCGGCTGCCTGGCCGCAGGCATCCTGTTCGCGGTGGCCTACATGGCGGGATGGGGCCCATTCGGCAAGCCCGCGCCGGAGGCCCGCGTCGCCGAAACCGTGGTCCCACCCGTCGGTGTCCAAGCATCGGAGCCCGTGGCGCTTCCTCCTGCTGCCGTGGTGACTGAGACGACCGAGACAACCCCGCCTCCAGTCCAGGCCGCTCCTCAGGAGACTCCGTCGACGGCTCCCGCTCCGGAGGAGCCCCAGCCCCAGATCGAAATGCGGCCCACCGTCCCCGCCGAACCGCCCGCTGTTCGTCCCGAGTCCCAGGCCACGCCTCCCCCGGTGCCAGCTCCAGCCGAGGAGCGTCCGGCCCCCGCGCCGGTCCCCCAGGCTCCAGCCGCACCAGCGCCGGAAGACTCAGGGGACCTCACGGATGCCAAGGTCTACGTGGCGGAATTGCCCGTGCCGGGCGACGAGCCCGTGAAGCTGAACGGCATCGCCTTCTCGCAGGACCAGCCCGTCGCCGTTCTCGATGGGCGGGTGATGGGCCCCGGCGAGACCATCAAGGGTTTTACGATCATCTCGATCGAGTCCGGCCGGGTGAAGCTTCAGGGGCACGGCACGACGGTGTTCCTCGCGCCGAAGTGACGGCTCAACCGAGGATCTCGTCTAAGGCGAACTGGACGTCAGGGAACGCCTGGATGGAGATCGCATCTCCTCGCCGATACTGCCGCACCTCCTGATATCCCATGCGTGAAGGCTGCCTGTAAGCGAAGATCGTCTTGGAATTCAAGTCGACCAGCCAGGCTTCAGGGATGCCGCTCTCGGCGTAAAGGGGGATTTTGACGTCGCGGTCGTAGGCCAAAGAAGAGTCCGAGACCTCCACGAGCAGGAGAACGTCCTCGACCCGGGGAGGACGAGCCCTGAAATCAGGCCGGCGTCTCAGGAGGACGATGTCGGGCTGGGGAACGGTGAGCGGCTAGTGTTCATACGCCGAGTCATGATCAGGATGTAGCGAGATGAAGCGAAGATAATCCCCATCGCGATAGGCCAGAGCCCTCATCTTTCGACTCAGGCGAAGAGAATGGGCCTTGGCACCATTGGGGGTCTTCACGTGCTCGATAGCTTCCCAGTTCAAGCCGCTGTAGGTATAGACGGTATTCCAATCCATGCCGCGCAGACGGCGGAGCGCTGCCACGACCTGCTTCAACTCGGCAGTTTCCAGCGCTAAGAAAACTTCCAGGAACGCGGGACTGTTCAGATCGAGAAAGATACGATTACCGCGACTCGGCCCGGACACGCCCACCCTTCCGCTTTCTTGATGCACGCTTGACCAATTCGTCGAGGTCCGTCTCCGTAGCCGGCGTCTCCGCGGCCCAGGCCAGCCCCTTGGCAATAGCGGTCCGGTGAGGCTCCTCAAGAGTCCAAAGCTGACTTTCGGGTACCAGCGCCACCGCGGTCAGAAGAATGCTACCGTCCGCCTGACGCTGCAGGCGTAAAGTCTTTCCGGCATAGCTCTTGCCAAGCGAGATCTGCCCGCTCTTTCCTACGATCTTGATCTCTTTGCGAAGAATGTCAGAGCCCATAGGTAATCTCCTGCTGTCATGCTGCCGTCATGCCATCATGCGCTGGCCAGTAGTGTACCGCACACCTGGAGGTAAGCCGAAATGTTTTGACAACTCAGCGCGTTTATGCGCTATGATGTGCATGGAAAAGCCGAGACGATCATGCCACCCGATACCGAGAACCGTGAAAACCGCCAGCAGGTGATCCTGTCCCTGCTCGAGAGCCACAGGGTGAAGAGCCAGGTGGAGCTCCTGGACCTGCTACGCGAGCGGGGGATCCTGGCGACCCAGTCGAGCGTCTCCCGCGATCTGCGGGACCTCGGGGTGGCGTGGATCGGCGGCCGGTATACCTTTCCTTCGAGCCACGACGAGCGGGATCCGGGAGTCGCCGAGGTCTCCCACTTCCTGCGCGGCGTGCGGCCCGCGGGGCCGAACCTGACCGTGCTCTTCACCATGGCCGGCACCGCCCAGGCCGTGGCCCTCGCCATCGACCGCACCGGCTGGCCCGAGCTGGTGGGCACGATGGCCGGCGATGATACCGTGTTCGCGGCCACGCCCTCCGCGCGCGATCAGAAGCGCTTCATCCGAAGGCTCCAGCCCTTTCTCCCCAAGGAGGGATAGACCATGCCCGATCCCATCGTGCTCGCCTTTTCGGGCGGGCTGGACACTTCTTTTTGCATTCCCCTGCTGGCCGAGACCCTCGGCCGGCCGGTCGTCACCGTGACGGTGGACACGGGCGGCATCGACGCGGAGGCGGCCGAGTCGCTCGCCGAGAGGTCCCGCGCCCTGGGAGCGGCGGACCACATCCTGGTGGACGCCCGCGCCGACTACTTCGAGCGGGTGCTGCGCTTCCTGATCCTGGGCAACGTCCGGCGCGGGCAGGTATATCCCCTGTGCGTGGGGGCCGAGCGGGTCATCCAGGCGCAGGAGGTGGCGAAGGCGGCGGCTCGGCTCGGCACGCGCACGGTGGCCCATGGCTGTACGGCCGCGGGCAACGACCAGGTGCGCTTCGAGGTGGCCCTGCGCACGCTCGATCCGGGCCTCGAGATCGTGGCGCCGGTTCGCGACTCGCCCCGGCCGCGGGCCGAGCAGGTGGCCTATCTGGAGGAGCGGGGCTTCCCCGTGCCCGCCTTCGGCGCCGCCTACTCGATCAACCGCGGCCTCTGGGGCGTGACGATCGGCGGCAAGGAGACTTTGGACACGGTGGCTTCGATCCCCGAGTCCGCCTGGGTGCTCACCCAGGGAGCCTTCGACGCACCGCTTCCCCCGTCGCGCCACACGGTGGCCTTCGAGGCCGGCGTGCCTTCTGCATGGAATGGCGAGGCGCTCGCGCCCGTCGAGCTGATCGAGCGGGTGGAGGAGGCGGCGCGGGTCTACGGGATCGGGCGGGGCATTCACCTGGGCGAGACCATCCTCGGCATCAAGGGCCGGGTGGCCTTCGAGGCGCCGGCGGCCGAGGTGCTGCTCACGGCTCACCGGGAGCTCGAGAAGCTCATCCTGACCGGCCGGCAGATCCGGATGAAGGAGACGGTTTCGGCCGTCTACGGCGACCTGGTGCACGAGGGACAGCATCTCGATCCGGTCTGCCGGGACATCGAGGCGCTGCTCACTTCCTCCCAGGAGCGGGTCAGCGGCGAGGTGCACATGCTGTTCCGGCCCGGACAGGTGTTCGTGGAAGGAGTCTCCTCGCCGTATTCGTTGCGGGACGCTACCCGCGGCGTCTACGGCGAGACCACCGGCGAGTGGACCGCGGCGGACGCCCGTGGTTTCTCGCGGATCGTCGCCCTGCCGGGCGAGCTCTACGCCCGGATGGCGGGCGCGGGAGAGGTTTCATGAAGACCGTGCTACTGGACAAGATCGCCTCCGTCACCCGTGCCTGCCAGCTCAAGCGGGAGGTGCGGGTGAGCGCCGACATCCCCTGCGAGGAGGGGGTGGTGGTGGCCGTGCGGGTGCTCAACGACAAGACCACCTACAGCCAGCTCGAGCTGCCGAGCGGGCGGATGGCCCAGGTGAAGAAGGGCGACGTGGTGGCCGGCGCCCTCGGGCACCGGCACGCCCTGTTCGGCTACTCGGGCCACCTGCCCACGCACCTCGCGCCGGGCGACACGATCCACCTGCTGAACATGGGCGGCGTGCTGGGGATCTGCGATTCGGTGAACCCGGACCTGGGCACGCCGTTCGAGTGCGAGGTGCTGGGAGCCGTGCTCCACTTCCCCTACCTGGGGGAGCGGATCGGCGTCGCGGCGCGGATCGGCGGCGAGCCGCTCGACCTCGCGGCGCCGATCGACGCCGCCGGCGTGCCGGTGATCGCCCTGGTGGGCTCGTGCATGAACTGCGGCAAGACCGCCGCCGCCTGCACGCTGGTGCGCCACCTGAGCCACGGCGGCCTGACGGTGGACGGCCTCAAGGCGACCGGGGTCTCCCTGCGCCGCGACGTGCTGGCCATGGAGGACGCGGGGGCGCGGGCCACGGCCATCTTCACGGACTTCGGCGTGGTCTCGAGCACGCCGGCCAACGCGCCGGCGCTCACCCGCACTCTGGTGACCCGGCTCGCCGCCGCGCGGCCGGACGTCATCGTGGCCGAGTTGGGCGACGGGCTCCTGGGGGCCTACGGGGTGGCGGCGATCCTCGACGATCCGCAGATCCGCTCCGCCTTCACAGCCGTCGTGCTCGCCGCCAACGATCCGGTGGCGGCGTGGGGCGGGGTGCGGATGCTCCGCGAGCGGTTCGGCATCGAGCCGGTGGCGGTGACCGGCCCGGCGACGGACAACCTGGCCGGGACGCGGATCATCGAGGAGGCGCTGGGCGTGCCCGCCATCAATGCCCGCACGGACGGCGAGCGGCTGGCCGCCCAGGTGCGGAAGGCGGTGGGGCTGATGGCGGCCGAGGCGGTGGCGTTTTGAGCCAGGTGCCGGCGATGGTGCTGGGCGGCACGGGCTACGTGGCCGGGGAGCTGTTGCGGCTGCTCGCCGGCCATCCCCATCTGCGCCCGGCCGCCGTGCTCTCCGAGAGCCAGGCGGGGGGCGCGGTGGAGTCCGCGTTCCCGCACCTCGCGGGGTGCTTTCCCGGGCTGGTCTTCTCGGACCGCGGGAATCTGGAGCGGCTGATCGGGGATCGCGAGCGGCTCGCGGTGCTCTGCGCCGCTCCCCATGGCGCCGCCGCGCCGCTCCTCGACTCGGTGCTGACGGCGGCCGAGCGGGCCGGCACCGCCGTCAAAGTGGTGGACATCTCGGCCGACTTCCGCTTCGCGGATGGGGCGGCCTATGAGAAGGTCTACGGCCACGCGCACGGCGCTCCGGGCCGGCTGGCGGAATTCCGCTGCGCCCTGCCCGAGCATCTGGGGGAGACACCCGAGGGGCACGTGGGCCACCCCGGCTGCTTCGTGACGGCGACGCTGCTGGCCGCCGTGCCGCTGCTGAAGCTGGGCCTGGTGGAGCCGCGTCTGTCCGTGGTGGCCATCACCGGCAGCACGGGAGCGGGGCGCACGCCCACGGCGACCACCCACCACCCGGCGCGGCGGAGCAACGTGTTCGCCTACAACCCGCTCAAGCACCGGCACGAGCCCGAGATGCGAGCCCTGGCGGCGGCTTCGGGAGTGGATGCGCGCATTCACTTCGTTCCCCAGGCCGGGCCGTTCGCCCGCGGCATCTACGCCACGCTCCAGGCGCGGCTCCTCCGGCCGATGGAGTCCGAGGAGGTCCGGCAAGCACTGGCCGGCTTCTACGCCGGGGCGCCGTTCGTGGATATCCTCCCCGAGCCGCCGCGCCTCCAGGAGGTGGTGGGCACGAACCGCGCCCGCCTGTCCGTGGCCGCCGACGGGGACCACCTGGTGGTCTTCTCGGCGATCGACAACCTGGTGAAGGGCGCCGCGGGTGGGGCGATTCAATGGATGAACCGGCTGCTGGGTTTTTCTGAGACGGCGGGACTGACCGTACCTGGCCTCGGCTGGTTGTGAGGAGGGAGAGAAAGATGACCGAAATGATCGAAACCGCGCTCCAGGCCGAGTTGGACGAAGCCCGCTGGCTCTTGCCGGTCTATGCCCATACGCCCGTCGAGCCCGTGCGGGGCGAGGGCGCGATGCTCCATACCCGCGACGGCCGGACGCTGATCGACTTCTACGGCGGGCACGCCGTGGCCCTGCTCGGCTACCGGCACCCCCGGCTGGTGGCGGCGCTCGCCGGCCAGGCGGAGGAGCTGTTCTTCCAGAGCAACTCCGTGCCGCTCGCCGTGCGCGCCCAGGCCGGCGAGCGCCTCGTGCGCTTCGGACCGGCCGGGCTGACCCGCGCCTTCCTGGTGAACAGCGGCGCCGAGGCCAACGAGAACGCCCTGCGCCTCGCTTTCCGCCACACCGGCCGGAGCCGCATCGTGGCCCTGGAGGGCGCCTTCCACGGCCGCACCGCCGGCGCCGCGGCCATCACCTGGAAGTCGGAGAAGTGGTACGCCTTCCCTCGCACGCCCTTCGACGTCACCTTCGTGCCCCGGGGGGACCTGGGCGCCCTGGAGGCGGCCCTCGGCCCCAATGTCTCCGACGTCGCCGCCCTCATCCTGGAGCCCATCCAGGGCCAGGCGGGCGCGGTCGATCTCGGCGGCGAGTACCTCGCGGCGGCCCGGGAGCTGACCCGCAAGGCCGGCGCCCTGCTGATCTTCGACGAGGTGCAGTGCGGCATGGGGCGCACCGGCCACCCCTTCGCAGCCCAGGCCTATGGCGTCACGCCGGACCTCCTGACCACGGCCAAGGGTCTCGCCGGCGGCTTCCCCGCCGGGGCCGTCCTGGCGAACGACGAGGTCGCCGCCGGGCTCAAGCACGGCGACCTGGGGACGACGTTCGGCGGCGGCCCTCTCGCCTGCGCGCTGATCGAGACGGTGATCGACACCATCGAGTCCGAGGGGCTGATGCCCCGCGTGCGGACGCTCTCCCGGCTCCTCCGCGAGACCTGCCAGGTGGGGCCGGTGACCGGCATCCAGGGCGGCGGCTTCCTCCTCGGGCTCCGGACCTCGCGGCCGGCCCGGGAGATCGTCGACGAGCTGCTGGACCACGGCATCCTGGCGGGCACGAGCGGCGATCCCAACGTCGTCCGCCTGCTGCCGCCCCTGGTGCTGGAGGAGTCGCACGTCGCGACCCTGGCGAAGGCTCTGGCGGAGATCCGCCCGTGAAAGGGTTCCTCGACCTCGCCGATCTGGCCCCCGAGGACGTCTCGGACCTCCTCGACCTCGCCCAGTGGCTGGAGCGCCATCCGGAGCCGGAGGCCCTCAAGGGGAAGATCCTGGCGCTGCTCTTCTTCAACCCGTCGCTGCGCACCCTCGCCTCGTTCCAGGCGGGGATGGCGCGGCTGGGCGGCAGCTCGTTCGTCATCTCGCCGGGGCAGGGGACGTGGATCCTGGAGACCCGCGACGGGGTGGTCATGGACGGCGCCGCCGCTGAGCACGTGCGCGAGGCCATCCCGGTGCTGGCGGGCTACGCGGATGTCCTGGGCATTCGCTCGTTCGCCGGCGGCACGGACCTCGCGGCGGACCTCGCGGACTCGACGTTCGCCTCCATGGCTGGGGTCTGCCCCGTGCCGCTGATCAACATGGAGTCCGCCGTCAACCACCCCTGCCAGGCGCTGGGCGACTGGAAGACGATGGACGACCTCGGCATTCCGGCCCAGGGCGGCAAGTTCGTCCTCTCCTGGGCCTGGCACCCGAAGCCCCTGCCCCTCGCCGTGCCCGCGGCGGCCCTCCACATGGCGGCGATGCGGGGGATGGACGTCACCGTGCTGCGGCCCGAGGGCTTCGGACTGCCGGAGCCCTTGATGGAGAAAGCCCGCCGGGCGGCGGCGACGTCCTCGGGCTCGGTGCGGGAGACGGCGGACCGCCGCGAGGCGCTCGAAGGGGCGCACGTGGTCTATGCCAAGTCGTGGACCTCGCCCCTGCACTACGGCAACCCGGAGGCCGAAGCGGCCTTCCGGGCCGGCCTGCGCGACTGGTGCGTGGGGGACGACTGGTTCGCCGAGGCCGCGCCGGACTGCCGGTTCATGCACTGCCTGCCGGTGCGGCGCAACGTCGTGGTGAAGGACTCGGTGCTCGATGGCCCGCGCAGCGTGGTCGTCCATGAAGCCCGTAACCGCATGTGGGCGCAGATGGCGGTGCTTTACCGCCTCCTGCGGGGATAAGCAAGGAGAAGGAGCGATGAAAGACGTCGGCCAGCGGACCGCCGAGGCGGCCGCCCTGAAGCACGCGGTTCCCTACATCCGGATCTTCAAGGGCAAGACCTTCGTCATCAAGGCGGGGGGCGGGGCCCTGGATCGCGAGGCCACGCTGCGCGCCCTGATCGAGCAGGTGGAGGTGTTCCACCAGGTCGGCATCCGGGTCGTCGTCGTCCACGGCGGCGGCACGCAGTCGAGCGACCTCTCCAAGGCGCTCGGCGCCGAGACCCGCTTCGTCGAAGGGCGGCGGGTGACCGACGAGAAGGCCCTCGAGGTGGCAGCCATGGTGCTGAACGGCTCGGTCAACACCCGGCTGCTCGCCGTCTGCCGCAAGGCCGGCCTGCCGGCCGTGGGCGTCTCCGGCGTCGATGCCGGCCTGATCCAGGCCCGCAAGCGGCCGCCCGTCCGGGTTGGCGAGGAGATCGTGGACTACGGGTTCGTGGGCGACGTCGTCAGCGTCGATCCCGGCGTGCTCAACCGGCTGATGGACGCGGGCTACGTGCCGATCGTGAGCCCGCTCTCGGCGACCGAGGACGGGACGGTGCTCAACATCAACGCCGACACCGTCGCCTCCGCCCTCGCCGTCGCCCTGAAGGCGGAGAAGCTGCTCTTCCTGACCGGCGCGGCGGGCATCCTGGAGCGGTCGGACGATCCCGGCTCCCTGGTCTCCTACACCGACCTCGCCGGCCTGCGCCGCCTGCGCGACGAGGGCGGGCTCGTGCGCGGCATGCTGCCCAAGACCTCGGCCATCGAGGTGGCGATCCAGGGCGGCGTGCGGCGGGTCCACATCCTCTCCCACGACCTGCCGGACGGCCTGCTGGCCGAGGTGTTCACCAACGAGGGTGTCGGCACGCTCGTCGTCGAGGATGTCAAAGCCCTCACCCCGGCCGAGCAGGCGGCCGGCTATCTGCCCGAGCCCGCTTTCTCCACGGGAGCTTCCTGAGATGCTCCCCGAGCGCGAGATCCTGGCCCTGCACCGGGCGATCACGGCCATCCGCTCCGTCTCCGGCGAGGAGGCGGCCGTCGCCGGTTTCCTCGGCGACCTGCTGCGCCGCAACGGCGTCGCCGTCCAGCGCCTGGGCAACAGCCTGCTCGCCACTATAGGCCGGGGGCCGGTGCTCCTGCTCGACACCCATCTGGACACCGTGTCGCCCGTCCCGGGCTGGACGCGCGATCCGTGGGACGTGGAGTCGATCGACGGCCGGGTCTACGGTCTGGGATCGAACGATGCCAAGGCGTCCGTGGCCGCCATGGTCGCGGCCTTCCTGGCCTTCCGGGAGGCGGACCTGCCGTTCACCCTGGCCCTCGCCCTGGCCGAAGCCGAAGAGACCCGGGGCACGGGCACCGAGGCCGCGCTCGCCGAGCTGGCCCGCCGCGGCACGCCGCCCGTCGCGGCCGTGGTGGGAGAGCCCACGGGGCTCGACGTGGCCGTAGCCCAGAAGGGCCTGATGATCCTGGAGCTGGTGACGCGGGGGGACGCCTGCCACGCCGCCCACGCCGCGGCCCTGGGGGCCAGGAACGCCGCCCGCCTCCTGGCCCATGACCTCGTGGCCCTGGAGCGGGTGGACTTCGGCGCGCCCCATCCGCGGCTCGGCCCCATCACCCTGGAGCCCACGCAGGTCCAGGCCGGCACCGCCCGCAACGTGGTTCCCGGCGAGGCCAGGGCCGTGCTCGACGTGCGCGTCACGCCGTCCCTGGAGCGGCGCGAGGTGGTGGAGCGCATCGAGCGGGCCGTCCAGGGCGAGGTCAGGGTGCTCTCCGACCGGCTGGTGCCCCGGGAGACCTCGGAGGCCGAGCCGCTGGTCGAAGCCGCCCGCCGAGCCCGGCCCGACGCCCGGCTCTACGGCTCAGCCACGCTCTCCGACATGGTGTTCATGGACGCCATCCCGGCCTTCAAATGCGGCCCGGGGAGGACGGAGCGCTCCCATACGCCGGACGAATACGTCCTGGAAGACGAGATCCTGGAGGGAGCCCGCTTCTACACCCGCTTCGTGCGCGCCTACGCCGAGATGCGGGCGGAAGAGGAGGCGGCTTGAGCCGTCTCTGGGACAAGGGCCAGGCCCTCGACGACCGGGTGCTGCGCTACACGGCGGGCGAGGACCATCTCCTCGACGCCCGCCTCGTCCCCTACGACGTCCGCGCCTCCATCGCCCACGCCGCGATGCTCCAGGAGGTGGGGCTACTCTCCGCGGAAGACTCGATGGCCATCCGGTCCGGTCTGGAGGAGCTGGAGGAGGAGCACGCGGCGGGCACGTGGCGGATCGGCCTGGAGGACGAGGACGTCCATACCGCGCTGGAGACCCGCCTGACGGAGCGGATCGGCGAGGCCGGGGCCCGCCTCCACCTGGGGCGTTCCAGGAACGACCAGGTGCTCGCCGCCCTCCGGCTCTACCTGCGGGACGCGGTGGCGGCGCTCGCCGGCGCGGCGCGGGGGACGGCGGCCCTGCTCGACGACCTGGCCGACCGGCAGCCGGACGTCGTCCTGCCCGGCTACACCCACCTCCAGCAGGCCATGCCCAGCTCCGTGCCGCTCTGGGCGGGGGGCTTCGCCGCCGAGCTGCGGGACGACGCCGACGGGCTCGAAGCCTGCTCGCGGCGGATCGGCAAGAACCCTCTCGGCTCGGCGGCCGGCTACGGCGTGCCGCTCCTGCCGCTCGACCGGGAGTCGACGCGGCGGGCCCTGGGCTTCGCCGAGGTCCAGGAGCCGGTCACCGCCGTCCAGCTCTCACGGGGCAAGGCGGAGGCGCAGGTCCTCTTCGAGACCGCCCTGCTGATGCAGGACCTGGGGCGGCTCGCCGCGGACCTCGTCCTCTTCGCCAGCTCCGAGTTCGGCTTCGTGAGCCTGCCGGCCGCGATGACCACGGGCTCCTCGATCATGCCCCAGAAGCGCAACCCGGACGTCTTCGAGCTCGTCCGCGGCCGCACCGCCACGGCTCAAGCCTGCCTCTTCGAGGCGCTGGCCGTCACCGCCAAGCTCCCCTCGGGCTACCACCGGGACCTCCAGCTCCTGAAGGCCCCTCTCTTCCGCGGCCTCGACCTCGCGGCGGATACCCTCGCCGTCCTCGCCGCCGCCCTACCCGAGATACGGTTCCAACCCGAGCGCATCCGGCTCGATCCAGGCCTTCAGGCCGCCGAGGAGGCCTACCGGCTGGTCCTGGAGGAAGGAATCCCCTTTCGCGAGGCCTACCGCCGGATCGGCGAAGGGTATAAAAAGTAAACAAGCCAGCGCTCAAGCTCTGGTATCTTCCCGCGAATGACGAGAGTCAGCCTGACGGACGGTGTCTGGATCCGCCGACTTTTTTTCGTCCTGGCCTGCCTCTACGTGCTCCCCTTCTGGACCGTCCGCTACCTCCCGACGGTGGACGGGCCCTGCCACACCTACAACGCCTGGATCCTCCGGCAGCACGGGAACGTCGAGCAATACCCCCTGCTCCACCAGTACTACGAGATCAACACCAAGCCCTATCCGAACTGGATCGGCCACGGGACGATGGCGCTCCTCATGTTCGCCGTGCCGCCGCTCGTCGCCGAAAAGCTGCTGGTGAGCGGCTACATGCTGCTCTTCCTCGGCGGCTTCTGGTATCTCGCCGGCTCGGTGCGGCCGGCGGAGCGCTGGCTCGCTTTCCTCGCCTTCCCGTTCGCCTACCACCAGCTCTTCCAGTTCGGGTTCTACAACTTTTCGATCAGCCTGGCGCTGTTCCCGTGGATCCTCGGCTACTGGTGGCGAAACCGCGAGGCGCCCGGCCTCGCCTTCGCGGTGAAGATCAACCTCCTCCTCTGGCTGTGCTACTTCTCGCACATCCTCTCGTTCCTGCTCGCCCTGGCCGCGATCGGCATCCTCTGGCTGGCGACGCTGCGGCGCGAGAGCTGGCGCCGTCACCTGCCGCACATCCCCATCCTGTTGCCGCAGGCCGTCCTGCCGGTCTGGTTCTTCCTGCAGAACAACGGCGGGGAGATGCCGGACCGCTGGTCCCTGCGGCAGCACCTGGTGTACTTCTCCGAGCTGCACGTGCTGTTCACGTTCAGCGCGTTCCAGAACTGGCTCGGGATCGGGTTGGGGATTCTGTTTCTGCTGCTCCTCCTGTTCACGCTCTGGCGCAAGAGCCGCCAGCGGCCGTTCTTCCGCCAGGAGGACCTGTTCCTGCTCCTCGCCTTGCTGGCCTTCGCCCTTTACCTCTTCAGCCCGCAAGGCCTGCAGGGCGGATCGCTGATGAAGCCGAGGCTCAGCCTTTATCCATACCTCCTCCTGATCCCATGGTTCTCTCTGGGACTGAGCGGGACGGTGAGAAAGGCCGGCACCGCCGTGCTCGCTCTCTCGGCGCTTCTGTACCTCGGATATCTGACGCACTGGTACCGGGTGCGCGGTGAAGAGGTGGCGCAGTTCCTGAGCGGGCTCGACGCCATCCAGCCGCACTCCCGCGTCATGCCTCTCCTCTTCAAGCGCACCGGCGGGACGGACATCCTCAGCCATGCCATTGGCTACAAGGCCCTCGAGAAGGACCTGATCGACTGGGACAATTACGAAGCCCACTACCCGTTCTTCCCGACGCGCTACCGTTCCTCCGTCGTTTTTCCCAACGGCACGGGCATGGTGGTGGCTCCCTCGACGGTGCGTCTGAAGTCGAACCTGCCCTACGTCGACGCGATCTACACCTGGCGGATGCCACCGCGGGGCCTGCCCTTCCGCAAGCGTCTGAATAAATATTACGAACGGGTCTCGGAGAAGCATGGCGGGGAGCTGTACGAGATCCGGCGGGACGCTCCCGGCATAGAATCCCCCCATGCCAGACCTCCCCGAAGGCGGCGGGACGGGCTCGGGGGCGGAGTCCCTGGCCGAGGCCCTCGTCCGGATCGCCCGCACCCTCGCCGCGAACGGCCGGGACGGCGACGGCCTGGCCCGCCTGGCGGAGCTGTCCTCGGAATGTGAGCGTCTGGCCGCGTCCGAGCAGGAGCGGCGGCGGCGGGCGGATGCCCTGGAAGCCCTCCTGCCCGCCCTGGCCGAGGCGCTGGACGTGCGCGAGGTCTTCCAGAAAGTCTCCGCCGTGGCCCGGCAGGTCATCCCCCATGAGCTTCTGGAGCTGGGCCTCCTCAACGAGGACGCGTCCGGCGCCCGCGTCTACGCCGTCTCGGAGGGCGAGGAGACCGGCACCCAGGAATTCCGCCTTCCCGACGTGGTCCGCGGCTCGCTGGGCGCGGCGTTCTTCATCCTCAGCGACGTCGAGATCGACTCCACCTCGGGACGGATGCGGGGGCTCTTCTACACCAACGAGCTCGCCGAGGAGCGGCCCGTCGAGCTGATCCTGCCCCTGGAACGCGTACAGCGGCAGATCGCCCTGGGCGTCCGTTCCCACATGCGGGTCCCCGTGAACCTCAAAGGGGAGATGGTGGGAGCGCTCCTCTTCTTCTCGCGCAACCCGCGGCAGTACAACCCGGAGCTCGCGGAAGCGGCGCGCCGCATCGCGGACCACGTGGCGCTGGCCGTCGCCCACCAGCGCCTGGCCGAGGAGCAGCGCCGAGCCGACGAGGCCCGGGAACGCGCCGCCCGGTTGGAGGAGAGAGTGGTGGCCCTCACCCGCGAGCTGGAGACCAAGGGCGGCAGCCACCAGCCCGTGGGTGTGTCGAAGGAATGGAAGGAAACCCTGGCGCTCGCCACCAAGGTGGCGGACACGGACACGACGGTGCTCCTGACCGGCGAGTCGGGCACGGGCAAGGAGGTGGTGGCCCGCTTCCTCCACCGCGCCTCGCGCCGGGCTCGCGGGCCGTTCGTGGCGCTGAACTGCGCGGCCCTGCCCGAGCAGCTCCTGGAGTCCGAGCTGTTCGGCTCCGAAAAAGGGGCCTTCACCGGCTCGGTGGCAGCCCGGCCGGGGAGGATCGAGCAGGCGGCCGGCGGCGTGCTGTTCCTCGACGAGGTGGGAGAGATGAGCCCCGCCGTGCAGGCCAAGTTCCTCCGCGTCCTCCAGGAGCGGGAGTTCCAGCGCCTGGGCGGCACCCGCGCGCTCAAAGCCGACGTGCGGGTGGTGGCCGCCACCAACCGGGACCTCGCCGAGGCCATGTCCCGGGGAAACTTCCGGGAGGACCTCTACTACCGCCTCCACGTCTTCGAGATCCGCCTGCCGCCCTTGCGCGAGCGGCCGGAGGACATCCCGGCCCTCCTGGAGGTTTTCCTCAAGGAGATCGGCGAGCAGGTGGGCCGGCCGGCCGCCGGCATCTCCCGCGAAGCGCGGGACAAGCTCCTCGCCTACGCCTGGCCGGGCAACGTCCGCGAGCTGCGCAACGCCGTCGAGCGCGCCGTCATCCTCTGCGAGGGCGGGCTGATCACGAGCGAGCACCTCCCCATGTCCCTCGGCCGCGCGCCCGTCCCCGCCGCCGTTCCGGAGCCTGGCGAGATCCCCGGCGGAGGGATCGACCTCGAGGCGGTGGAGCGCGCCTACGTCGAGCAGGCCCTCAAGCAGGCCGGCAACAACAAGTCGAAGGCCGCCCGCCTCCTCGGGCTGACCCGCGCGCAGCTCTACAGTCGGTTGGAGAAGTACGGGTTGTAGACAGACGTAAACGCGGCGGCAGCGCAAGGTCGCGAGCAGTTTTTCCGTCTTATGTATTATGGGAAGACGGAACGCGGGACGCAAAGGCGGAACTTCGCAGCACGACCGGGGCTACAAGCGACTCTTCTCCCACTCGATTACGGTCGAGGAGCTCCTCCGGGGATTCCTGCGGGAAGACTGGGCTGACGGACTCGACTTTGCCACTTTGGAGAGGATGGGCAACAGTTTCGTCTCGGACGATCTGCGCGAGCGCCATAGCGATCTCATCTGGAGATTGCGCTTCCAGGGGGAGGAGCGGTGGTTCTATCTCTATGTGCTCCTGGAGTTCCAATCCACTCCCTACCACTTTATGGCCGTTCGGATGCTGAGTTACGTGAGCTTGCTGTTGGAAGAAATCATTCGGAAGGAGAAGTTGAAGGCGGGCGACTTGCTGCCGGCGGTTCTGCCGATCGTGGTCTACAACGGCAAACGGCCTTGGAGAGCGCCAACGGACCTGGGGAGCCTCTACGTGCCGGTGCCGCCCGGGCTGCGGAGCTGGTTGCCAGACCTCGGCTATGTCCTCCTCGATGAGGGCCGGCTGGATCTGAAAAAGCCAGAGCTGATGGCTAGCCGGGTGGCTACCTTGTTCCAGATCGAGAGGTGCGAAGACCCCAGCGAGATGGGCAAGCTCGTGAAGAGACTTGACGCTCTCCTCCCGGAAGAGCGGGATCCAGGGTTGCGCCAGACGTTTACGATCTGGGTAAATTCAGTGGCCCGGAGGACATCTCCAAGCGATACAATGACCTCGTTGATAGGTTTGGAGGACGCAGCTATGTTTGAAGAGAACATGCGGGCTTGGGAACGGAAGGCTCGGCAAGAGGGTCGCCGGGAAGGTGAGATCGAGGGGATGCGGAAGCTCCTCTTGTATTCGATGACCCAGCGCTTTGGGCGCCTCCCAATACGAGTGCGCCAGCAGGTCGAAGAAATCTCCTCCGCCCGGGAGCTGCGCAGGCTGACCCAGCGAGTGCTGGTGGCGGCATCGCTCGAAGATATGAGCCTCCACTAGTCTGTAGATAAATCGACACCCTGTAGATTTACCCGCAGATCGAGCCCTCCCCAAAATTCCGGGGCATCTTCCCGGAATTCCAATCCCTTCAGAGACTTGTGCGGGATTTCCATCCCTGGCACGGACCGTGGACTACAGGATCCGCGGAGGTTGTAGCCATGTCGCAGAAATCCGTGGAAATCGTGCTCGGGAAGCTGGTGACTGACGAAGAGATTCGGCAGCGCTTCCGGACGGCTCCCCTGGAGGTGCTCGAGTCGGTGCGGCGGGCAGGCTGGGACCTGTCCGCCGTCGAGACTGCGGCCCTCCGCTCCGTGGACCCCACGGCGCTGGAGCGGTTCGCCCTCTCCTTGGACCCGCGGCTTCAGAAAGCCTCCCTGCAAACGAATCCAACCGATGGCTCTCCCCAGGAGACATAGACCATGACCCGCACCGCTCTCTCGATCGCCCTGCTCGCGACTCTCGCCGCCTGCAACCGCGATCCGAAGGACCCATCGCTCCTCCTGGCCTCGGGCCACGTGGAGGCCACCGACGTGCGTCTCTCCACGAAGGTCGCCGGACGGCTGCAGGACTTCGGCCTCCAGGAGGGCGACGCCGTGAAAGCCGGACAGGAGATCGCCCACATCGACACCACCGACGTCGATCTGGCGATCTCCCAGGCGCAGGCCGAGCGGCAGCAGGCAGCGGCGGAACTCCAACTGCGGCAGGCGGGCTCCCGGAAGGAGGACGTCGGCGCGGCCGCCGCCCGGGTCTCCCAGGCCGAAGCCGATCTGGGCGGCGCCCAGAAGGACCTCGACCGCATGCAGGGGCTGCTCGACCGCGGCTCCGGGACCCCCAAGGCCCGGGACGACGCCCGTACCCGCCGCGACGTGGCGGCGGCCCGATTGAAGGAAGCTCGGGAAGCGCTCACCCGTTTGAAGAACGGCAACCGCCCCGAGGAGATCGAGACCGCCCGCGCCCGGGTCGCGATGTCCGACGCCCGCATCGCCCAGATCGAGCAGCAGCGGCGGGACGCCACGGTCACCAGCCCTACGGGCGGTATCGTGACGGAGAAGATCGCCGAGCCCGGCGAGCTTCTCCAGGCCGGCTCCCCCCTGTGCGTGATCACCAATCTCGCCGACGCCTGGCTGACCGTCTACATCGGCGAGCCGGACCTCGGCCGCATCCGCATTGGCCAGGAGGCCGAGGTGGTCACGGACGACGGCCAGACCCGCAAGGGCCGGATCACCTTCGTGGCCTCCAAAGCGGAGTTCACCCCCCGCAACGTCCAGACCCGCGACGAGCGCGTCAAGCTCGTCTACAAGGTCAAAGTCGGGCTCGACAACCGCGACGGCCTGTTCAAGCCCGGCATGCCCGCCGAGGCCCGGTTCCACGTGGCGGCCCCCGTCAGCAAGGCGGCACAACGATGAGCGCCTCCGCGGAAACCATGGTCTCCGTTCAAGGCATGACTCGCCGCTACGGCAAGGTCGTGGCCGCCGAGGACGTGAGTTTCGATGTCCGGCGGGGCGAGATGTTCGGCCTGATCGGACCGGACGGCGCCGGCAAGACCACGACGATGCGGGTCATCCTCGGGCTGCTCGTCCCTCACGCCGGCTCTGTCCGCACCTGCGGCCTGGAGCCGGTGCGGCAGGGAGCCCAGCTCTCGCGGAAGATCGGCTACCTCTCGCAGCGCTTCTCGCTCTACGGCGACCTGACGGTGGACGAGAACATCTCCTTCTTCGCCTCCATTCACGGCGTCAAGGGATGGAAGCCGCGCCGGGACGAGCTGCTCGATCTCCTGCGCATGACCCCCTTCCGCGGCCGGCTCGCGGACCGCCTGTCGGGCGGCATGAAGCAGAAGCTGGCGCTCGCCTGCACGCTCGTCCACACGCCCGAGCTGTTGGTGCTCGACGAGCCCACGACCGGCGTCGACCCCGTCTCCCGCCGGGATTTCTGGAAGATCCTGGCCCACCTGCAGCGCGACGGCCTGACGCTGCTGGTGACGACGCCCTACCTGGACGAAGCCGAGCGCTGCCAGCGCATCGCCCTCATGGACAAGGGGCGGTTGCTGACGGTGGACGCCCCAGCTCACCTCAAGGAGCAGGACGGCGGCACGATCGTGGAGATCCTGGCCCGGCCCAAGCGTCCGGCCCTGGAACGGCTGCTCCAGCGGCCCGAGGTGGCCGACGTCCAGTCCTTCGGCGAGCGGCTGCACGCCACCCTCAAGGGGATCGACCCCGCGGCGGCCGAAGCCGCGGCCGTGCGTCTCGCCGAGGATCTCAGGGCCCAGGGCATCGAAGTCGAGTCCGCCCGCGCCGTGCTGCCGACCCTGGAAGACATCTTCATCGCGCGCATCGAGGAGAGAGTCCAATGAATGTCAAGAGGCTTTGGATTGCCCTCGCGCTAACTGCGACCGTGGTATTTCCTCCCCCTGCAAGGGGGGAGGAACCCTCCTCCACCGTCCGCCTTACCTTGGCGGAGGCCCTGGAGCGGGCCCGCGCCCATTCGCCCCGCCTGGAGTCCCTTTCCGCCCTCCAGCAGGCCGCAGAGGCCGCGGGGCGCGGCGCCCGGGCCGAGCGCCTCCCCCTGGTGGACCTTTCGGGCGGCTACACCCGGAATTCGAACGTGAACGAGTTCCAGCTCACCCTGCCGGGCCTGGGGACGCGCACGCTCTTCCCCAACCTCCCCAACAGCTATCGCCTCCGCGCCGGCGCCTCCCTCCCCCTCTACACGGGCGGACGCGTCGAGAACGCCATCGCCGCCGCGGACCGCCAGCGCGAGGCCGCGGCCCAGGACCGCTCCGGGGCCGTGAACGACCTCCTCCTGGAGACCCAGGCCGCTTACTGGAACCTGGTCACCGCCCGCGAGAGCGAGCGGGTGCTGCGGGAATCCCTGACCACCTTCGAGGCCCATCTCAAGGACGCCAGGAACCGCTTCGAGGTGGGCACGGCGGCGTCCAACGAGGTGCTCACCGTCCAGGTGGAGCGCGACCGCGCCGAGCTGGCGCGCCTCCAGGCCGAGAACGCCGCCCTGGTGGTGAACGAGAACCTGATCCGCCTGGTGGGCCTCCCCCCAGGCTCGCGGGTGGAGCCGGCCGAGCCCCTGGACGCCGCGCCGCCGGCAACCCGTGAAACCGAGGCCCTGGTGGCCGCGGCCCTCGGAGCCCGGCCCGAGGTTCGAGCCTTGGCGGCCCGAGCCCAGGCGGCCCGCGCCGTGGTGGAGATCCAGAAGTCGGCCTCGCGCCCCCAGGCCAACCTCGCCCTGGGCTACGACTACGCCAACCCGAATCCCCGCATCTTCCCGCAGACCGACTCCTTCCGGGGCACCTGGAGCGCCGGGGTGACGGTCGCGATCCGCGCCTTCGACGGCGGCCGCACCGCCGCCGCGGCGGCCCAGGCGTCAGCCCAGGCCGACGCCCTCGACCGCCAGCTCGACGATCTCAAGAGCCGCCTGCGCCTGGAGGTCACCTCGCGGACGCTCGACCTGCGCGCCGCCCAGGCAGCCCTCACCGTGGCCGGGCGCAGCCTGGAGGCGGCGCGGGAGAACCTGCGGGTGGTCCGCGACCGCTACCAGGAAGGAGTCATGTCCTCCTCCGAGCTTCTGGACGCCGAGACGGCCCTGCTCCGCGCCGGCCTCGATCAGACCTCGGCGGCCACCCAGTTGCGGATCGCCCTCGCCAACCTCGACCGCGCGGTGGGGAGATAGCCATGGCCGCTCCCGCCCTGGAAGCCATCCACCTGGTGAAGCGCTTCGGCGATTTCACCTCGGTGGACGACGTGACCTTCGAGGTCCAGGAAGGCGAGGTCTTCGGCCTGCTGGGGAGCAACGGCGCCGGCAAGTCCACCCTGATCCGCCTCTTCTGCGCCCTCCTCAAGCCCACCTCCGGCACCGGCCGGGTGCTCGGCATCGACGTCGCCCAGGATCCGGAAGGAGTGCGCCGCCGCATCGGCTACATGACCCAGAGGTTCAGCCTCTACGACGAGCTGACGGTGCGCCAAAACCTCGCCTTCTTCTCCGGCGTCTATGGGCTCCGGGGCAAGGAGAGGGCCGACCGCCTGGCCTGGGCGATCGACACGGCGGGGCTCGGCGGCAAGGAGGACCTCGTGACCCGCTCCCTGCCCGGCGGCTGGAAGCAGCGCCTGGCCCTCGCCTGCGCCGTGCTCCACCGGCCCCGGCTGGTTTTCCTCGACGAGCCCACGGGCGGCGTCGATCCCATCTCCCGCCGCCGCTTCTGGGCGCTGATCGACGACATGTCGGCCGACGGGGTGACGGTGCTGGTGACCACCCACTACCTCGACGAGGCGGAGCGGTGCGACCGCATCGCCCTCCTGGACGCGGGGCGCCTGGTGGCCCTCGGCTCCGTCGGCGAGCTCAAGGAGGAGGTCTTCGCCGGCCGCGCCGTGCTGGAGGTCGTCTGCCCGCGCTACCTGCGGGCCCAGGAGCAGTTGGAAGGCCAGGCCTGGGTGTACGAGGCCTCGCTCTTCGGCGACCGCCTGCACGTCGTCGTCGGAGATGCCGAGGAAGGCCGCCGCCGCATCCTGGAGCTGCTGGAGAAGGACGGCAATGCTCCCGCCGCCGTCCAGCGGATCATCCCCTCCCTCGAGGACGTCTTCATCCACTCGATCGAGATGAGCGACCAGAAGGCAGGGCATCCTTGAGCCCGAAGAAGATCGCCGCCGTCGCCTGGAAGGAGCTGCGCCAGGCCTCCCGCGACCCGCTGAGCCTGGGCATGCTCCTGGGCGTGCCGTTCATGATGCTCCTGCTCTACGGCTACGCCGTGAACTTCGACGTGCGCCACATCGCCCTCGCCGTGCAGGACAACGACCGCGGCGCCGCCAGCCGCGAGCTGGTCGCCTCCTTCGTCAACTCCACCTACTTCGATCTCGTGGCCGACCTGCCGGCGGGGGCCGACCTGCGGCGCTTCACCGAGCGGCGGCAGGCCCAGGCCATCCTGGTGATCCCCGAGGAGACGGGGCGCGACCTCGCCGCCGGAGAGACCGTCCAGCTCCAGCTCATCCTCGACGGCGTGGACTCCAACACGGCGACCACCGTGCTCGGCTACGCCTCCGCCCTGGTGGCCGCCGCCAACACGCAGCGGCTGGCGGCCGGCGGCCGGGTGCAGGTGGCGCCGATCGATTTCGAGCCGCGCGTCTGGTACAACCCGGAGCTCAAGTCCACCCGCTTCCTGGTGCCGGGCCTCATCGGCTTCATCCTGATGCTCACGGCCGTGCTCTCGACCGCCATCTCGGTGGTGCGGGAGAAGGAGCGGGGGACGATGGAGCAGCTCCGGGTGACGTCGCTCAAGCCCGGCGAGCTGATCCTGGGCAAGACGCTGCCCTACCTGGGAATCTCCCTGATCGCCACCGTCCTGATCCTGGCGGCGGCCCGGGTGCTCTTCCACATCGCCGTGGCCGGCCCCTATCTCCACCTCTTCGCGGCGACCCTGGTCTACCTGATCGGCGCGCTGGGCCTCGGGCTCCTCGTCTCGTCGGTCGCCGACACCCAGGCCATGGCCTTCCAGGCCGGGGCCCTGGTCTCCATGCTGCCGGCGATCTTCCTCTCCGGCTTCATCTTCCCAATCCGCTCCATGCCGCGGGCCCTGCAGATCGTCACCTACGCGGTGCCCGCCCGCTACTTCAACGTGGTGCTGCGGGGGGTGATCCTGAAGGGCGCCGGGCTCGAGTCCTATCCCCGGGACATGGCCTTCCTCGTCCTCTACGCCCTGGCCGTCATGGCCCTGTCCTACGCGCGCCTGGCGCGGAAGGAGGTTTGACCGTGCACCAGCTCCTCGCCGTGATCGTCAAGGAGTTCCTGCAGCTCCGGCAGGACAAGAAGATGATCCCCGCCATGATCATCGGCCCGCTGGTGCAGCTCCTCACCCTGGGCTACGCGGCCAACCTGGACGTGACCCGCGTCCCCATGGTCCTGGTGGACCAGGACCGCTCGCCGGAGAGCCGCGCCCTGGTGGAGCGCTTCACGGGCGCCGGCACCTTCGCCCTGATGGGCGCCGAGGACGGCGTCGACGCCATCGATCCCTGGCTGGTGCAAGGGCGGGCGCAGATCGCCCTGGTCGTCGCCCCGGGCTACGGCGAGGCCGTCGCCGCCGGCCGCACCCCCGAGGTGCAGGTGATCGCCGACGGCACGGACGCCAACTCCTCGGGGGTGGGGCTCGGCTACGCCTCCCAGATCCTGGCCCAGGCCGGAGCGGACATGGTGGCCTCGCGCCTGGCCGCCAGCCCCCCTCGCCCGCCTTACGGAAACGCGGCGCCGGCCGTGGGGCGCTACGAGCTGGTCCCCCGCGTCTGGTACAACCCCGACCTCAAGAGCCGCTGGTTCTACGTCCCGGCCGTGCTCGCCATGGTCCTCATGCTGGTCACCATGATCCTGCCGTCCATGGCCGTGGTGCGGGAGAAGGAGGTAGGCACCCTGGAGCAGCTCAGCGTCACCCCGCTCCGTCCGTGGCAGCTCATCCTGGGCAAGCTGACGCCGTTCCTGGTGGTCGGCATGCTCGACATGCTCCTGGTCACGGCCCTGGTGACGGGGCTCTTCCACGTCCCCCTGCGCGGCTCGCTCCTCCTGCTGACCTTCCTGACCGTCCTCTTTCTGCTGACCACGCTGGGGCTGGGGCTCCTGGTATCGACCCTGGTGCGGACGCAGCAGCAGGCCATGGGGATTTGCGTCTTCGGCCTCATGGTGCCCATGATCTACCTCTCGGGGCTCATCTTCCCCGTGGAGAACATGCCCCGGGGGTTCCAGATCGCGAGCAACGTCATCCCCGTGCGGTACTACGCCATCATCCTGCGGGGGATCTTCCTCAAGGGCTCCGGGATCGACGTCCTGTGGCCCGAGGCGCTGTCCCTGGTGGCGATCGGAGTGACGGTGTTGACGATGGCCTCGCTACGGTTCCGGAAGAGCCTGGAGTGAGTCGGGAAGGAGAAGAAATGAGCGGGACAAAGCAGGTCGCCATCGTGACCGGCGCCAACCGGGGAATCGGGCTCGAAGTCTGCCGCCAGCTCGCGGCGCGCGGCTACGCCGTGGTGCTGGGCAGCCGGGACCTGGCGAAAGGCGAAGCCGCGGTGCGCGGATTGCCGGGTGAGATCCACGCCCGCCAGCTCGACGTCACCGATCCCGAGAGCATCGAGCGGCTGCGGGCGGCGGTCGAGGCGGACTTCGGCCGGCTGGACGTGCTGGTGAACAACGCGGCCATCCTCTACGACACCTGGCAGCGGGCGGCGAACGCGGACCTCGCCGTCGTCCAGGAGGCCCTGGAGACCAACCTCTTCGGCGCCTGGCGGATGTGCGAAGCCTTCATCCCCCTGCTGCGCCGAGGGCGGCACGGACGCATCGTCAACGTCTCCAGCGAGTCGGGCTCCCTCGCCGGCATGGGCGGAGGCACTCCGGCCTACAGCGTCTCCAAGGTGGCGCTGAACGGCTTGACCCGCATGCTGGCGGCCGAGCTCGCGGGCGCGAAAATCCTGGTCAACTCGGTCTGCCCCGGCTGGGTCGCCACCGACATGGGCGGCTCGGGCGGACGGCCGGTCGAGGACGGCGCCGCCAGCGTCGTCTGGGCGGCCACGCTGCCCGACGGCGGGCCCACCGGCGGCTTCTTTCGGGACGGCAAGCCCCTGCCCTGGTAGGGTGACGAGCCTCCAAGCCCGCCCGGGCATCGAAATCCCGGGCGGGCGGGGCGCGACTTACCACGCGACTTATCACGCGACATCAGAAGCCGGGGCCAGGGATGTTCAGGTCTTTCGCCAGAATGACCTCATGAGAAATCTTGTGCCGAATCGGTATGACCACGGTTCCCCTGACGCCGGCAAAGAAGGCGCCTTCCTTGACGGCAACGTTCGCGGGAGCCTGGGTCGACCAGGGGACGGAGGTTGCCTCCAAAGTGAGGCTCTCGGTCCCCTGCTTGCCGAGCTTCATGGAGCCGACGTCCAGCACTCTTTCCGCCTTGTCGGACCGCCGCACGAACGTCAGGGCCGGATACACCGTGAATTTGGAGCTGAAGGTTCCGCCGCGCTCGTTCTCCTGGACGATGTCCATCCTGCCCTCCGAGCTTCGCTTCGACGACAGGCCCAGCTTCACGTCCCAGAGCTGGGTGTCCTTGCCGACGCGAACCTTGAGCGGCTGGGCGCTCTCGAGCGACAGCGCCGCCAGCTCGATCTCGGCCGTGCCGCGGCTCGGGTACTGGGTCCCCAGTCTCGGCATCTTGGTGCGAGCGACGATGGTATCCGCGTTGCCGGTCCTGCGGTTTTGGAAGGTTTGCACCGGGACTCCCTTGAACGAAACGCGCCCCTCGTAGCGCTCGGAGCCCTTGTCGAAGAACCCGTTGGGAAGTGCCAGCTCGCCGCGGAAGTCCAAGCTCGTTGCCTTGGGGTTGGTGGCGAAGTAATCGAAGCCGCCGCGCTGGTCCGGGTTCGTCCGAGGAGGCGTTATCGGGGGCTTCGTCGGGGGTGACGTCTGGGCGCCGGCGTACCCGAGCCCGGCCGCCATCAGGACGACGGCAAGGGCCAGGAACAGCCAGGGAGAATGGGAAGCTTGGCGCCGCATGAATCGAGACATCGTGCTTCTCCTTTTTGGAAGGGGGGAGACGGCGTTCGAAATCATCAGGCTATGGCTTTTCGAAAATTCGCTGTCTCTCCAGGTTCTCTCCCTTGGGCGTGGCGGCGGGTGGGTTCGTTACAGGAATCGCCTTCGGGATAACGAAGCTCTCATCCCGTCGCGAAGGAGAGAAAAAAAACGCCCGGGCGTGGAAGCCCGGGCGGGATCGAATCTGAGTCAAAGGATGGAGCCGATCCTACAGATCGGCTGCCGTAGGAGCGGGGCAGTGCGCGTTGCAGGTGAAGTACTGCCCGGAGCAGGTGAAGTTGCGCTGGCAGGCAGGGTGGTTCTTGAAGTAGTTCGGATAGTTGGCGACCAGCTCCTCGCAGACGTTGCAGCCGTTGCCCCGGCAACCGGCCCACTGGCCCGGGGTGCCGTTGCACTGGTCCGCCGCGTTGGGCGCCGGGCAGTTGGCGTTGCAGGTGAAGTACTGGCCGCCGCAGATGTAGTTGACCGAGCAGGAGGGGTGGTTGTGGTAGTACAGAGGATAGTTCGCCACTTTCTCCAGGCAGACGTTGCAGCCATTGCCCCGGCAGCCGGACCACTGCCCCGAGGTGCCGCTGCAGGAGGTCTGGGCCGCCGCCTGCCGGAAGTTGGCGACCTCCGAACGCACGTTGGTGATCGAGGTGGCGTTGTTCTGGCTCCAGGTACCGGTGGGCAGCCCCATGTAGTTGACGTTCGGATTGGAGAACTGCAGCACGCGGGGGCAGATGCCGTTGGGACAGTCGTACGCCATCATGGTGCGGAACGAGGCGCCCGGGTCCTTGTAGCCGAAGGACCAGGAATAGGCTCCCGTCCCGGTGGGATCGCCGGGGGCGTGGTTGCTGCCCATGAGGTGGCCCAGCTCGTGACCGAAGGTGTAGTTCGGGCTGATGCAGGTCCGGTCCGTGTAGCAGAATGCCGAGGACTCGAAGGCCCGGTTGTTCGTGCCGGCCATGATCGCGTAGGCGATACCGCAGCCCCCGGCCATGCTATTGCCGACCAGCATGACCAGGTCGGCCTTGTAGGTGTTGCGAAGGGTGTGGACGCTGTCCATGATGCCGTCCGTCTGGCTGCGGAGCCGGTTGACGTCGGTCTGGATGTTGCCGGACTCGGTGTAGGCGATCTCCTCCGTGTGGACGAGTTGAAGCCGCGGCACCACGTTGCTGTTGGCGTAGGCCTGGTTGGTCTCCGCCACGCCCAAGGCGATCAGGTTCTGGATGGCGGTGGTCCCGCCGGCGGCGGCCCGGGCCGCGGGCGTGTAGACGACCAGGAGATCGAACGTCGAGCCGTCGTCGAGCAGCTTGACCAGGAAGGGGGATTCGGAACCGGCGGTGGGGCCGGTCTCGTCGCCCTCGACGAGGACCGGCTCCGACTCCTTGGGATACAGGGACGTGTCGACCTCCTCGATCGCGTGGATCCCGACCTCTCCCACGTACCGGATGCGGTAGCTCTCGTGCGGCGTCCTCACGCTGCCCATCAACGTGCCGCCGCCCGCGATCAGCACCACCTGGCTTCCCTCCACGCCCTCCAGGGAACCGTACCAGGAGAGGTGGTTCTGGCCAGGGTTGACCGTCCGCTCGAGGAGGGCGACATAGGACACCTCGGGGAACAGATTGATCTGGAAACGGGCCTTGGCGGGCTGCGCCTTCCTGGCACCGGTCAGAGGCTTGAAGTTGACCGTCACCAGCCGGCTGCGGACCACCGCCGCATCGTCGTCCGGCGCCTTCGCTTTGACCGCGGCGTCGCGGAACAGGTCGGGAGGATTGGGAGCTGCCCAACCGGGCAGAGCGAGGATCAAGGCGAACAGAACCGCGAGGAGAGACACCTTTCGCATGAACAACCTCTCTTTCCACGTTGCGCCTGGTCTCCGCGGTCCTCTGTCGAGCGCCGCGGCAGGCTTTGTTGTCGGGCTTAGTGGCCCGCCTTCAAGAACGTGGCTCCCGGGAAGCCTTGGCTCAACAAACTGAAAACAGTATCCTCCTGTCGATCAACAAAATCAATACCCTTGATCGCTGGAAAATTGAAGGAAGTTCAGATTCCGTCCGCACTTCCTATAGCATCGGCTCCTTGAGGAGGAGGATCCGCGATGGAAAGACGGCAATTGGGGAGTCAGGGTCTTACGGTCTCGGCCCTGGGCCTGGGCTGCATGGGGATGTCCGAGTTCTATGCCGGACGGGACGACCAGGAATCGATGGCTACCCTGGAGCGGGCCCTCGAGCTGGGCGTCACGTTCTTCGATACGGCCGACATGTACGGCCCCTACACCAACGAGGAGCTGGTCGGCCGCTTCCTCCAGGGCAAGCGCGACCGGGTGGCGATCGCCACCAAGTTCGGCATCGTCCGCGACACGTCCAACCCCCAGGTCCGCGGGATCAGCGGCCGGCCCCACTACGTCCGTTCCTCCTGCGAGGGCAGCCTGCGCCGGCTCGGAGTCGAGACGATCGACCTCTATTACCTCCACCGCGTGGACCCCGACACGCCCATCGAGGAGACGGTGGGCGCCATGGCGAAGCTCGTCGAGGAGGGGAAGGTACGCTTCCTGGGCCTCTCGGAGGCGGGCTCCGAGACTTTGCGGCGGGCCTCGGCCGTTCATCCCATCACGGCCCTCCAGACCGAATACTCCCTGTGGAGCCGCGATCCCGAGGACGAGATCCTCGCCACCTGCCGCGAGCTGGGCATCGGCTTCGTCGCCTACAGCCCTCTCGGCCGTGGCTTCCTCACCGGCCAGCTCAAGACCTTCGAGGACCTCGCGCCGGACGACTATCGCCGGCACTCCCCCCGTTTCCAGGGCGAGAACTTCCAGAAGAACCTCGACCTCGTGCGGCGCATCGAGGAGATCGCGGCGTCCAAGGGATGCACGCCGGCCCAGCTCGCCCTCGCCTGGGTCCTCGCCCAGGGGAAGGACGTCGTGCCCATTCCCGGCACGAAGCGGCGCAACTACCTGGAGGAGAACGTGGGAGCCGTGGACGTCAAGCTGACCCCGGAGGACCTGAAGCGGATCGACGAGGTCGCCCCGAAAGGCGCCGCGGCTGGCACGCGCTATCCGGAAGCGTCGATGGCGTCGGTCAACCGGTAGGTGGTCAACCGGTGAGGACCTACTCCTCGTCCAGCCCCGACGGCTCCACCCACATGCGGCTGTCGCGGGCGATGAGGAAGTGGGCCGCCTCGGGGCCCCAGGAGCCGGCGGGGTAGAGCGGCAGGTCGGAGTGCCCCTGGTCGGCCCAGTACTCCAGGATGGGCATGACGATCTTCCACGCCTCTTCCACCTGGTCGCGGCGCATGAACTGGGTGAGATCGCCCTCGATGACGTCCAGCAGCAGGGTCTCGTAGGCCTCGGGCTCGGGGGCCTTGTCGAAGGCCTCCTTGTAGCTGAAACGCGTCTCCACCCGGGCCAGGCGCATGTTCGATCCCGGGCGCTTGGCCTGGAAGCGCAGGACGATCCCCTCGTTGGGCTGGATGCGCAGCAGCAGCCGGTTGGGCTCCATCTCGCCGATGGCCGACGACGGGAAGGACTGGTGCGGCACCGGCCGGAACTGGATGCAGACCTCCGAGGCCCGCACCGGCAGCCGCTTGCCCGTGCGCAGGTAGAAGGGGACGTCCTGCCAGCGCCAGTTGTCCACGAACAGCTTGATCGCCACGAAGGTCTCCGTGGTCGAATGGGGATCGACTCCCGTCTCGCCACGGTACCCCGGCACCTTCTCGCCGTCGATCAGCCCCGGCCCGTACTGGCCCCGCTCGACCAGTTGGTGCACGTCCCCGGGAGTCATGCGGCGGATGGCCCGCAGGACGTCCATCTTCTTGTTCCGCAGCTCGTCGGCCTCGAAAGTCACCGGCGGCTCCATCGCCACGAGGCAGAGCACCTGCATCAGGTGGTTCTGCACCATGTCCCGCAGGGCCCCGGCGTGGTCGTAGTAGCCGCCCCGGGTGCCCACCCCCTCCTCCTCGGCGACCGTGATCTGCACCGAGTCGATGTAGCGCCGGTTCCACAACGGCTCGTGCACCGAGTTGGCGAAGCGGAAGGCCAGGATGTTCTGCACCGGCTCCTTGCCCAGGTAGTGGTCGATGCGGTAGATCTGCGACTCCTGGAACAGGCCGTCGAGGAAGGTGTTGAGCTCGTGGGCGCTCGCGAGGTCGTGGCCGAACGGCTTCTCGAACACGACGCGCTCCCGCCCCGGGTCCGTCGCGAGACCGGTCTCGTGGAGCTGCTTGGCGATGAGCTGCATCACGGCCGGCGGAGTGGCGAGATAGAAGACCCGGACCGCCGGCTTGCCCCACTCCTGGTCGAGGCCGGCCAGCTCGTCCCGGAGGCGGGAGAACGCCGCCTGATCGGCGAAGTCGGCCCGCTCGTAGGCGAGATGCCCGGCGAACCGTCCCCAGGTCTCGTCGTCCGTCTTTCGGCGGCTGAACTGGTCGACTCCCTCGCGCAGATGCTGGATGTAGACCGCCGGGTCCATCTCCTTGATGTCGAGGGCGATCACCCGGAACGGCTCGGGCAGGGCCTTGTCCAGCCAGAGGTTGTAGAGCGCCGGCACCAGCTTGCGCCAGGCCAGGTCGCCGCCGCCGCCGAAGATCACGAAAGCCGTCGGGTTCGTAACAGATGCCGCCAAGCGCTCCTCCGATCCCTACAGGGTCAGTCCCAGCTCCGCGAAAGCCGCCCGGGTCGAGTCGAGGTCCCGGTGCCAGATCGCCCGCATGCCCAGCCGGGCGGCCACCTCGACGAACATGTGCCGGTCGTCGAGGTAGGCGACCTGCCCGGGCTCCGCCTGGGCGATGTCCAGCGCGATCCGGAAAATGTCCTCGTCCGGCTTGCGGAAGTGGACGTAGCTCGAGACGACGAAGAAGTCGACGAACTCCTTGAGGCCGAAGCGCCGGATGCGGTCCGCCGTCAGCTCCCGCCCCTCGTTGCTCACCACGCCCACCTTGAGGCGGTGCTTCTCCTTGACGCTCTTGACCAGCTCGATCATCTCCGGAAAGCTCCGGGCCTGCTCCAGCATGAAGTCCACCACCTGCTGCTCCGTGAAGGCGCGCGGCTCCCAGAAGATCACCCGCCGCAGGTACTCGGAGAGGCTGATCTTGCCGGCCTCGTAGGTGTCGTAGGTGAGGTGGTGGCGCTCGTCCATCTCCGCCGGATCGACCTCGAACCGGGCGGCCACCAGCTTGCGCAGCCCGCGGTCCCAACCGTTGGTGAGCAGCACGCCGCCCAGGTCCGTAAAGAGATGAGTGATCATCGGGAGACTCCCACTTCCTCGATTCTAGTGACGGAGGCCTCGGCCAGCAGGCCGTCCAGGGTCTTGGCGGCGTCCTCGGCGGACACTACGCCGCTCGGCAGGTAGGCCAGCATCCAGGCCCGGAGGGTGCCCTCCTTCACCTTCACCCGCTGGCTGTCGGTGATCGGCGTGCCGAACGGCCCCTCGGCGTCGGCCAGCAGCGGCTTGCCTTCCAGGTTGAACGGACCGCGCAGCGAGTCGTAGCCCTCTCCCGCCCCGCCAGCCCGCAGCACCACGGGCGGCGTGAAGCTCCCCTCCCCCACCACGCAGCAGGGCACGGCCAGCTCCACGGAAAAGCAGTTGTTGAAGTCCACCAGGGGATGGATCGCCGGCAGGTCCTCGCCCTTGAGCACCCGCCGGAGCAGCGCCTCGGAGGACGGCCGGTAGCGGGTGGGATCGCAACCGGCGGCCCGGAAGAGCCCGCGCAGCGCAGCCACCGTGGGATGGGAAGAGAGGCTCTCCGGCTCGAAAGCGAGCCGGGCGCGCTCGCTCGCCGCCTCACGCAGCGCCGCGATCTCTCCATCCTTCCCGGGAATCCCCTCCAGGCGGACCCAGAAGAGGTCCCAGCCGTCGAGCTCGTGGGTGACGGGAAAGGAGACGGGCTGCATGGTCGGGGATCTTGACACAGCGGCGGCCCCTACGGCGAGGGAGGCCGCTCTCCGAACCGACTCAGTGCGCCTTCAGGCGCGCTTCGTAGCGGCGGATCAGCTCCATGGTGGAGGCCGATTCGCTGCCGGGCCGGCGGGCCTGCCGCCAGGGCTGGCGGAAGAGGTGCTGGCGCCGGCCGAGGAGCTCCGCGTCCGGCCGCGGGTCGGCCGGCGGCTCGGAGCGGAGATAGTCCACGATCAGATCGACGGCCGCCTTCCGGCGGACGGCGCCATAACCGAGGCTCCTGTAGGCCGGGGGATCGCTCAATCGATGCGGCATGGTCTCCTCCTCCAATCCTTCTACTTAGACAAAAACGCCAAGCGTCTGGAAACCGTATACGGATCTGGCCCTCTCCACGTCCACCCGGCACACCCACCGCCCCCACATCCTTCCAGACGCTGGCAAAGCAAACTCGTTACGCCCCTCCCTCGCGATCTACAGCAAACCGGCCACCAGGAGGCTGCGGGCCACCCGCCGGCCGGCGAGCGCTTCCACCGTCACGCGGTGGCGATATTCGAACATCCGCTTCAGCCGGGAACGGACGAGCCAGCCGCCGAACCACCGCCCGAGAGCCCCCAGCGGCAGCTCATAGCGGATCCGGTCCTCGAGCCAGCAGGCACTCGGCCCCGCCGGCTCCATCCGGTGCTCGTGCTCCCAGCGGGAAAAGGGACCGCGGACCTGCACGTCGCGGAAGCCGCGCCCGGGCACACAGCCCTCGATCCGCGCAATCCAGGGTACGGAGACAGGCCCCAGGCGGATGATCAGCCGGACCTCCGCACCGTCCTCGATCGCCCCCTCCTCCGCCACCTCGACCCGCTCCCAGGGCGGGATCAGGCTCCGGAGAGCCCCGGGCTCGGTGTGCCAGCGGAAGACATCCCCCGCCGGGGCGTCGATTCGGACTCGGCGGATGAAGGTCTCGGCGCTCACAATGTGGACAATATATGGACAATGCTGGATTGTCAAGAATTCCGGATGTAAATTTTCTGTACAAATCTCGTAGAGGGGCTCGCGCCATAGCCCAGCCCAGGGCCCAATGCGGAGGGAAAAACAGGTTACGGTGAAATACGGGGCGAAACGAGAGCCGCCGCTAATCCGTCCCGGAGTCCTTCAGGATCACCCGCTTGCGGAGCGTCGACAGCTCGGTCCAGACCACTCCCTGCTTGCCTTCGAGAGAGATCCTGGTCTCGTGGTCATCGTCCGGCGGAACCAGGGCTGCCAGCTCCCGCGTCCCTTGGGACTGGACGCCGCCGGTCTCCAGGTCGAGGAGGCGAACCTCCCAGGGCGACCGTGGATCCTCCGTGCCCGACGTCACCACCCGCAAGCTCCCGGGCGACGGCTGATCCACTGGAATCAGCTCCTTGGCGTTCTCGAAACGGAAGCGGCGCAGCTCGGCGACGCCATCCGGAGCGAGAACCCTCAGCTCCAGCGCCCCTCCCAGGGCAGAGGGATTCGTTACGGCGATCCGGCCGCCGGAGAGGAACGAGGCGGAGGCCTTCTTGCTGGCGCCGAGGACGGCCAGCGGCTCCCCCGTCCGGGCATCGTGGAGCTGGAGCTGGTCCCGGGTGCGCATGATGATGCGGCTTCCGTTCGGGCTCGGGATCCCCACGAACCCCCGGACTCCCGAAAGGCGGCCGGTGGTCGCCATCATGCCGGTGGCGAGATCGAGCTCGGAGATGTCCAAGTCGTAGTCCAATGGGGTGAACGGCGGCTTGGGGGGACTCGGCCTCGCCGCGAACTGATACAGCCGGATATGATCGGGACCGACGAATGCCGGCCGGGAAGACCAGAGATCGCCCGTCAAGCGAACCGATGCGAGGAGACGGCCGGTTGCGACATCGTCGACCGTGAGCCGATCGTCCCGGACGGCGGCGATCCGGCGGCCATCCGGCGAGAGGGCGAAGCCCTTGGGCATGCTCTGGTAGATGCCCTGGTAGGAGATGGCAGTCGCCACGGGCCGCGCCCCGGGGCGGTCGAGATCCAGCCGGTGGAGGACCAGGGGGGAGCTGAAGGGGCGCTCCTGGTACTCCAGCCATACGGCTCTACGGCCGTCGGCGGAGATCCGGACCGGCGCCTCCCACCAGCGGGAGGCCAGGCCGAAGCCGGCGCGGACGACGCGACCGGAATCGACGTTGTAGAGGAAGCCGGGATTGTAGCCGGACCGGTTCATCGCCGGGCCCGTGATCGCGATCCAGGGCGAGGAGCCGGCGGGGGCCGCGACGGCCTGCGTCACCCCCGCCAGGTCCCCGGGCCCCGCCGAAACCATCCAGAGGGTGAAGACCTGGGAGGCGATCCCCAAGGCGAGCAGCAGGCTCCAGAGGGTCGCCGAGAGAGCCCGGTGGGCACGCCGGAGGTCGGTACGCCCCAGCAGGACCTGGGCGGCGCCGGCGGCGGCCAGGGCGGCGAGCGGTCCCCAGACCCAGACGGCCCATGCCCGCGCCACGGAGTCGACACCCTGCGGCTTCCGGGCAAGGTCGACGACGCCCGCCAGGACCAGCCGGTACCACGCGCTCCAGAGCACGGCCCAGACCAGGATCAACGCCCCCATGTCGGCGGCGATCCAGGGGGAACGCGAGCGCACCATGACGCTCACGGCGTTGGCCGCGAAAAGCAGGAAGAGGAGGCCGACTCCCACATTGAAGAAGCCCTCGGGCTGGCCCATCCTGTTCAGGCTCCAGTACCCCGCGAGACTGAGATCCCCCCCGAACAGCACGGCGGGCAGCAGGGCCAGGAGACCGGTGCCGAACGTCAGGACCACCGCCGCCGCGATCTTGCCGGACCAGAGCGCCCAGCCGGAGAGCGGACGGGCGAAGTAGAAGCCCAGCCGCCGTTCGACCAGGTCGGACGCGAGGATCGAGCCCCCCAGGTACACCGCCGTCAGGGCGCTCAAGAGCAGCGCGACGGCGAACGCCAGCCCGCCTCTCAGCTCGGCGAGCGTCGAGCCGGTCCTCTGGAAGCCGGGCAGCAGGGGCAGCACGACCGCGACGATCCCAAAGCCCAGGCCCATGGCGGCGAGCAGCCGGCGCTCGGCGAGCTCGCGCTCGAACACGGCGAGAAAACCTTTCATGCCTTGACCTCCTGCACCTCGCCCGTCAAGGCGATGAAGATCTCCTCCAGGGTGAGCACCGACACCTCCGGGTCCTCGCCGTCCTCCCCACCCAGCCGCGACGCGCTGAAGCTCTCCTCGTCGTAGTTCGAGACGACCGCCTCGACCTCCCAGCCGCGGGCCGCCACCGCCACGGGCGCCAGGGCCTCGAGCCGCGCGGCGCCCGCCGCCTGGGAGCGCGGGAAGCTCACCCGGCGGAACCTCGTCTTGAGCGTCTCCATCTCCTCGTCGAGCACGAGCCGGCCCGCGCGCAGCACGCCGACCCGGTCCGCGATCCGCTCGACGCCCGCCAGGTCGTGAGTGGTGATGAACACCGTGATCCCCCGGTCCGCCAGCTCGCCGATCAGCTCCTCGAACACGGCCTTTCGGGCCACGGCGTCGAGCCCCAGGGTCGGATCGTCCAGCACCAGCAGGCGCGGCGACGACGCCAGGGCCAGGGCCAGCGAGACCTGCCCCTTCTGTCCCTTGGAGAGCTTGCCGAACGGCGTCGTGGCGGAGACTCCGAACCGCCTCAGGCGGGCCTCCAGGCCGGCGGCGTCCCAGGTGCGATAGAGCCGGGAGCAAAAACGGGAGAGCTGCCGCGCCGTCATGGCCGGCGGAGCGTCCGGCTCCTCGGACACCACGCCGACCTCCTCCAGCGCCAGCGCCCGCTCCGTCCAGACGTTCCGGTCCAGGAGAAGGGCGCGTCCCGAGGCCGGCCTCTGCTCGCCCAGCAGGCACCGGATGAGCGACGACTTGCCGGCGCCGTTCCTGCCGAGCAGGGCATAGACCGACCCTTCGGGGACGGCGAACGACACGTTGTCCAGGGCCAGCCGGTCCCCGTAACGGACGGTCAGGCCCTCGAGGACGATGGGGTTCATGCCTCTTCTCCTTCGAGCTCGCTGGATTCGCTGCCGGCGCCGCCGTTCGTCAGGCCGCTCCAGGCGGCATCGAGCGTCGCGAGCGCCTCCTCGCGGCTCGCTCCCAGGGTGACCGCCAGGCTGGCGTAGCGCGTGGCCTCTTCCTGGAGCCGCCCGTTGCGGCGGCTGTCCGAAACCGGCGGCGGCGTGTCGGAGACGAACGTCCCCTCGCCCCGCCGCACGCTCAGGACGCCCGCGTCGGTAAGCCGCTGATAGGCCTTGGAGACGGTCGCCGGATTGACCTGCAGCTCGCGGGCGAGATCCCGCACGGAAGGCACCGACGCCCCGGGCGGCAAAGCCCCCCGAGCCACGAGATGCTGCACGTTCTCCTCGATCTGCCGCCAGATCGGACGGGCATCCCGGGGATCGATGCGCAAAGTGGGGGCCATGGGTCGTCGTCTCTCGCCTGAACCGGTGTACGACTACAATAGTACACCCACCTGCGAGGGCGCAAGCCGCGGGGCAGAAAAGGTCAGCCTGCGCGAGCGGAGGGGAGGAGGAGCGCCGGTTTAAATGCCGGTCAGAAGAAAATCGATCGCGGCGATGATCTCGAAGCGATGCTGACCACGACCCGGGTTTCCAGGTCGCTGAGCAGGTCATTCTGAACGTCTAGCAGAAAGGGTACGGCTGAAGAAGTCTGGGGGTTCTTGTTCCGGCAGACCGTGAACTGGGGCATCAAAAGCCCCGCAAGCCGGTGCTGAACACGCCGTGCTGCGCGACGAGCTCGTTGTAGGCCTCGATCGCCTCTCGGTTCTCCTCCAGCCAGGTCTCGCTTTGCCTCTTGTGGACCTCCAGGGCCAAGGCGTCCTCCAAGGTGGCGACAAGGTCAACGTCGAACTCGCGGGCCTTCTCAACAAGGTCGCTGTTCACGCTCAGCTTCGTGGGCTTCCTGGGAGCCTCCCGGTCGTAGAGGACATGGTCGTTTATGGTCCGCTTGTGAGCTTCCATCTCTAGAGCATACCCGAGCCCAGCAGCTCGGTCACCTGGTGAGAAACAGCCCTTCCAGTCCCAATGTTCCGCCCGGATATGCGTTAGCTTGCCGAGCCTGGCCGAGAAAGCCGATAGGGCCGCTTGACATCATAATGCAAATCGAGCAGTCTATGCACACTCAGCGCGCATCAATCCGGTGTCTGCGCGGGTGGGGCCGGGAAAGCCCCCCGTAACGGAAGAGGAACGGGAGAACGACCATGCAGAGCGAGATCACGGTTTCCGGCATCCTGGGACATCTCCAGCTCTTCCTGGCCTCGATGGCGGCCAACATCGCCGAGATTCTTCACCTGGAGCCGAGCCGGGCTCCCTATGGGGAGACCCCGAGCCGGGCGCGGGACCGGATCCGTCCGCAGGCGGCCGTGATCATCGCCGAGGAGCCGACCCTGACGCGGCAGCTCCAGGCCGCGCTCGTCGACGGGCAGCGCCCGGCGCTCCTGCCCCGCAACAGCCTCCAGCAACTCTACGGCATCCGCCCCCAGAGGCTGGCCGAAATCGGATTCCCGCCGTTCCGTGGCCGCGAGCCCAAGAGCCAGACGGCGCCGGTCGCGATGGCCGGGTAGCGCTCACCTCGATCCTCTCCCTCGATGTTCAAGGGGGCGTGCCCGGCACGCCCCCTTTTTCTTGTCCCCGCCTCCCGGAACAGCCGCCACCACGCCGAAAATAATTTAACGACGGGGCGTCATAAGATCAGGCGGCGCGCCATAAGATTGTACGCCGCGTACAATCTTATGACGGAGCGTCGGTAAATTACACGGCGCGTCATAATTTTATACGCCACGTCGCAAGCTTCGGAGCAGCGCCATAAGATTAGGCGACACGCCATAAGCTTATGACGCCGCGCACAATCTTACGACGGAGCGTCGCTAAATTATGCGGCCCGTCATAATTTTGTACGCCGCGCCGTAAGATTCGGCGGAGCGTCATAAGATTAGGCGACATGCCACAAGATTAGGCGACACGCCACAAGATTAGGCGACACGCCACAAGATTATACGCCGCGTACAATCTTATGACGGAGCGTCGTAAAACTATACGGCCCGTCATAATTTTATACGCCGCGCCATAAGATTAGGCGGCGCGCCGTAAAATAAGGAGGCGCGTCATAAGATTATGACGCCGCGCACAATCTTACGACGGAGCGTCGTTAAATTGCGCGGCCCGTCATAATTTTATACGCCGCGTCATAAGCTTCGGAGGAGCGTCATAAGATTAGGCACGGCGTCATAATCTTATGATGCCGCGTCGAATTTTTAAATTCTATGGCTCCCGCAACGAAAGTCCGCCGTTCCGGCAGCCTCCCGTTGCTCCTCTGTTGGTGCCGACCGCGATCCCTCCACCTCAAAGGGAAAGCGCATAGCCATACCTCATTGGACTCGCACGTATAAGCCGAGACCGCGAAGAATCTTCTCCGCGCGTAGCTGCACGTATAAGCTGCACGGCTTATCGGCACCAAGCTCCGCAACTCCTTCATCTGAAACGAGAGCCGGCTCCTGGCCCCCAGGCCTGGAATGCTTATCGAGCCCGTATAGCGTTCCAGCACCGGCTTCTTCTTATCCGTGCGTATATGCCTTGAATGCCCGCCGCCTCAACAAGATAACCTCCCGAGCCATGTCTGCCGGCTCAGCTCGAGTTGAACCTCGGGCCGGGATCCTTCTACGTTGGCGTGCCTCACGTTGACGAGGACGAGGAAGGGAGCTAGACTTGGATACACGCGCAGAATGAGAGACATAGAAAAGCCCAAGCCAAACCGGCCTGGCCGAAATTATGACCACGATAGGCATTCTGGACCAGAAGAGCAAACGGTTAATCTAGAGGTTATGCGGCAGGGTTGTTACCTAATTGGTGGAGCGAAAAATATGAAGAAGGAAGAATTCCTCAAGGTGCAGTATGAGGCTCTACGGCAAGAGATCCTTGCTACTCAAAGGAGAAATTTCCAGACTCTTGGGTTCGGAGCCCTCAGCATTCCCGCTGCAAGCTTCCTTGCTAAAGTCCACGATATCCCCGCTCTAGCATTAGCTGTCCCCCCACTGGTGCTGGGAATTGCTCTTTTGTATCTTGCTGACAATCATGGCATCATTCGCTGCGGTGAATATATCAAAGAGCATATTGAAAAAAATCTAACCGAAGAAGGCATTATGGGCTGGGAGACCTGGCTTGAGGCAGGTCAAGAACAAGGTACACGTAATACAGAGCATTATACTACTTATTGCTTCTATTTGCTCTTTCTTCTCTATTTTGCTGCAGCTGTCTACATGGCATGGATCTATATGAAGAAAGAGTTAATTTTTGAAGTAGCTGTTGGGGCTACGATCGTGTACTGCATATTCGGAGTGGTTGTTGGGTTTCATATTGTCAAGTCCCTGCGCTTGGGGACGAAACGGTATGATAAGATCGCGCTTGAATCGGCCCCGGAAGGCCTAGGCAGGCGGAAAAGGGGCGCGACGTAAAAAATTTACCAGCAAGAGTTGCCGCATAACCAACCTGATCGAGCGGACGGCATAGCCGCCGCTCATCGACAGAGCCGTTGGCCGTCGCACATCGTTTGTGGTGAAGGAAGATGACAGAAGACGAGCGGTGGAAGTACTTTCTCGCGCTGGACGATGAACTCCTGATTAGTGGAGTTACCGTCTCTGAGTGGTGCGCCTTTATAGTGCGGGAGGCGGACACGGCCTTCGCGAAGGGCGCACATCTGGCATCCATTCTCACTGCTACCTCGGCTATTGAAACCTACTTGCGAGCTGAAGGAGACGGTGGCCGGAAGAGCTTGAACGAGCGAATTGATGATGCCAACTTTCCGGAAGATCTCACGAGCGATTTACACAAGCTGCGTCTATACCGGAACGAATGGGTACACGTTGACGATCCCGGAAACGACAGAATTGTTTTGGAACGCCCGGAAGAGATTGAGATGGAACTCGAGCAAATGGCTGTTTTAGCAGCCCGTATTCTTCGGCGAGTCCTCTACAGTAACCAGTGGATTTGATCTCAGCTGATGAACTGCAATTTATTCTCCCTCCTCCCTGGGAGTCAAACTGGCGCGCTATAAGAAAGATGCTGGAAGAAAAGAACTCCGTCGAGCGGAGGTGGTGTGAGCTGCTTGGTCCTACGCTACGCTCCGGTGCCAAACAGCTTGGAGCCGCATCTACGTCCAGAGCAGAGGTGGTACAACCCGAGCCAGCTTGGTGCCTCCGCTACGCTCCGGACACCGACCTGGCATTTGCGGGTAGGGGACGTCTAGCCAAAGCACGGTGCTCGGCGTAGAATTGGAGCAGCCGCTGCATAGGAGAAGCTGCATACAAATATCGCAACGTATCGGTAGTGCGGCCAACCCCAGCGCTCAACCGGACGACAACCGCAAACAGCGCGTTCGTCGCCGGTTAGCTTCCAAGGCGGTTAGGCGGCACTTGGTGGCCGCCGTGATGTCGCACGGTTACTAGGAAAAGCAAAGCAAATGGACCGGTACTTCCGCGCACGCACAGCCCTCGGTCTTGCCGTTCTCCTTGCGGCCGGAGCAGAGTTCAGCGGCTTCGGACTCTCGATTTCCTCACCTGCGGCGATTGGTCCTCTTACACTCACTCTGCTGCACCCTGATGCGATCCCATATCTGGCGCTCCTTGCGGTCGCCTATCTTCTCTATCGCTACCACATTGAATGGTTCGCCCTGGCAGCTGAAGAACGAGACAAATCTATTCGGGTGCTGGATCATCGACTCACCACCGCAACTACGCTGTGGGTGGTTCTCGCCATCTATGGTAGTGAAACCATTACTCACTGGAAAAACGGTTGGGTGCCCCACGCACTCGCCGCCGGCGCAATCGCCCTAGCTACTCTCATCGTTTGGCTGGTGCGTCCTACCGTCCCGCTGCTACTGCAGCGACTCCTTGTCCTAGTGCTGGCGACGCTCTTCATACTCGAACCTCTTCTTCATCACGTGCCCTATCTCCATTGGCTCAGCATCGCTACCATTCCAGCTCTGATCATCCTTGAGGCCGTCCTTCTCCTTGGCCAGCGGAAGGTCGTCCAGGACGCTCGCGCCGAGCGCCTCGTGCGCTCCTAATCACGGACAATCGACGATGTTTTCAGTGTCGCCTAACATAAGCCCTCAAGCGGACGGCTGACGCATTATCTGCTGGCGGTGGTATGGCAATGATGTTGCCGCCTGGTAGTTTGTTGGTAAAGGCGGCCCGCCGCTTAGGGCTGGAGCGTTGGCCGCACAGGGAAGGAAATCTAAACGATGGCGGTGAAGATATCATTGGAGCCGCAGGTTCTTTTTTTCGACCCAGCACTGTTGGAGAGATGGAGAGGAGGTGACCGGGCTTACTGTTCGGACCCGGTCTGCCGCAGGCTGGACGGCTCAGCTGGCTTCGGTGAGTTCTTGGTCGGGAGTCACTTCGAGGAACTTGGATACAAGTGGGTCTTCCACGACTTCGACATCTTTGGTACGAACAGGCATGGAAAGTATCCAAACTCGGAGACCGTATTGCTGAACTACTTCGGTGAGGAGAAGCTAAACGCAGCCCGCAGCCTCCACCGTGTTCTCCAACCTTTCCGAAAGCCACGTCATGTCACAATAGAAACTCCAGATCTGCTCATCTTCAAGCCCGATGGATCCGAGGTCAGATTTGCTGAATGCAAACGTACGGACACGAGAGATAAGATAAACAGCCGGCAGGCGATCGGTCTTGCCCTCATCGCGGCAGTACTGGATTGTCCTGCTGATTTCTTTTTAGTGACGCCATGCGGCTCATCACCGACCCTGACGCCGTTCGAGGTTGCGTTTCCTTGTCTGTCTTGAGCCAAGTCGCCGCGAGTATCGCCCAACTCGGCTGCTCCAGCGGACCGGAAAGCTCCGCTTCCGGCCGCTGAGCAGCGTGCCCGTTGGGCAGACAAGCTTCGTCTCGGACGCAGCAGGAGGACAACCGATGAGATTCCACTACTGGAAGCAGTTCCTTGGCGTGCTCGTCCTTTCCCTGCTGATTTGGGCGGTGCTCTGGACCGCGGGCATTGACCCACTCACGCGGGCACGCCTTCAGAATCGTGAAATCTCAAACTATTTGGCTCAGTCAGCCAGCCTGCTGGAGCGTGCGGTCCGGGCGGGATCGCCCCCTAACTCTGAGGCTCTGAGAGAGAGCAAGGAGAATCTGGCGGCGGCGCTCGTGGTCGCGAACGATCAGTCGAGTGCGCTCGCTGAACTAGCTAAGGAACGTCAGGGGCCAGACCGAAAGGACATGCTAGTCCTCTTGGTCGCTGTTCTGGGAGGGGTCTCCACCATTATTCTCTCATGGCGCAAGGATCTGCGAGAGGCGCGAAGTTCAGAGGGGCAAGTCAAGGATGGCGATCGAAGGATCGTTTTGCCGTAAGGCTGCCCAACTGGGCATTGAAGCTGACGATCGCCTCCCTCCGGTCGGTCGGCTGTTCGCAGCTTACAGAATGTTGCTAGTCACGGCTGGCCATCTTGACCAAGCCTTGAAAAAGGCAGCGAGGCACTTACGTGGAGTGACGTTGCCTAAGGTCGTGCGGCCAACCCAGCCGACGTGGGGTTGCAGAGACAATCAGCCACAGATCGACAGCCGGACACCGCCCTATGAGCGGTGCCCGATTTGCCAAGCTGGACTTGGCGATGGGCCTTAAACTGAGCAGAGACGACCCTACCTACCTAGTCAATAGTCGCAGAGCTGTAGACAGGGGTAGGGAACGTAGCAATGCTCATGACCTTCGGCAGCGTGGCATACCGGACAGCAGGAGACGTCTTGCCAACCCTTGTTCAACGTAAGGTTCTCGGGCGACCAGCCCGGAGCGAAGTTCGAAGTGCCCGGGAGCGCGGTATCGGCCTTCAGGTCTCCGTCGGTGTCTACGACGACAAGGCCGCTCCCCGTCGTCCGCGCGCTGGCCGTGAAGCTCCACGGCAGGGCCCGGGGAGGGAAGGTCAGGCTTCCCGCGAGCTCCAGCTCCCGAGCCCCCTTGTTCCTTGCGCGCCGCACGGGGATGAAGGTCATCCGGGTGTCGATCGCGAGAGGCGCCACGAAGCTCCCGCCGTTCTCGTGCGTGCGATGGATGCTCATCGCCGTCACCCGCTGCTCGCCGCCCAGAGTGACATAGACGTGGAAGGCGCCGCAGGCCGTCTGGATCGGCGCGATGCTCGCCAGCGACAGTGCCCGCACCTGGATACGCGTCATCGCGGTGCCTTGGGCGTTGAAGGCGGCATCGTCGAGCCGTTCGACGATCGTGTCACCGTCCCGGAATTGCCCCGGCGTCGCGGTCACGAGAGGCACGCCCTTGAACGCCACGCGACCGGCGAACGCTTTCGAGCGGGCACAGAAGAAGCCCGCCGGAATGGGGCTCAGGGCGAAATCGTAGTAGGTCCTGCCGTCCGCCGGCGTGGTGAACACGTCGATACCGCGCTGGATCACGGGATCCGCGGCCAGAGGAGAGAGGCCCAGCAGGAGAGAGAACACGAGGGCTGCGAGGACGCTTCTCTTGTTCACGAGAGACTCCTTGTCCCGAAGGACGGCAAGTACCGCGGCACCGGCCCTGGATGCGGCGGCGGGTTGCGCGATCTCCGCGCAGCGCTCCACGCGAGCGGAAGGCAGCGCCCTCTCCGGTCGCCGTGAGCGGCAGAGAGCAGAAGATCTGTTTTTAAGAGTATACTACGAACCATGGCCATGACCTAACGCTCGGGTTAGACTTGGAGGAGCGCTGCGGCCACCCTGGCGGTCGAGCGGACGGAAACTGCAAACAGCGCGGCTTCCGCACGCTCACCGCACAAGCGTTGTGCGTCGCATCTGCAGGGGGTACAGGGCCAATAGAATGAGAGGAGAAGCGTAAAGGACTACACCCATAGACTGATGTGAACGATAACTAAACATCAAATGGAGGACAATGCCTTGAGTAAGAGATTGAAACCTACGACTGGTCGGGTGTGGAAGCTCGTCTTCATGACTTTGCTCCTTGGTGGATCTCTGGCTCGCCTCAGCGAGGCTTGCACTGACTTTGTTTGCATGACTGATGGAATGATGACTTCCACGAGGTCTGGGTTTGGTGCGGATTGTGCTACGGCCCAGTCTGATCTTGAGTCTGATACGCAGGCCGAGGCCCAGGGAGTGTGCCACTCTTCTGGCTACGACAGGATGTGTTTTAATAGCGTGGTTACAGTAACGAAAGCGTGTGCATGGAATGAAAAACATCAGGCGTATAAGGTCGCCGGTTATCGCACGTATGGATGCGGAAACTTCGTAGTAATTGAACCCTGTCCCTAGGCAGAGATACTGTAAGTACAGTAGGGCACAGCATTTAGAACGCCCAACACAAGGCCTCAACCGGACGGAGACCGCGCTTTCGCGCAGTCCCGCCGGTTAGGCCCGTCGCGTTATGCGGAGGAGTTCGGGCTGGACGCGTACGGTCGCGAGTCAGCCCTGCGCTCGTGCCGGGGCTGGACGTGACATCGAGACCAACGATAGAGTCTTGAGCGCAGTGATTCTGGGGATTCTGGCTTCGGGGGAGGGCACTACGCTGCAGGCGCTACTCGACGCATGCGCGCGCGAGGAGCTCGTCGCCCAGGTCGGCGTAGTCATCTCGAACAACTCCGCGTCAGGTGCACTCCGACGCGCTGCCGCCGCCGGCGTCGCCTGTGCGCATCTTTCAAGCAAGACGCATCCAGAGCCCGCTGAACTCGATGCCGCGATCCGGTCGTGTCTGGAAGGACACGGCGTTGATCTGGTGGTGCTCGCGGGGTTTCTGAAGAAGCTTGGTCCTCTCACGCTCTCAGCCTACGGTGGTCGCATCTTGAACACCCATCCGGCGCTGCTACCCAAGTTTGGTGGACCCGGGATGTTCGGCCAGCACGTCCACCGCGCCGTGTTAGCTGCGGGTGATGCCGTATCAGGAGCGTCCGTGCATGTGGTCACTGCTGAGTACGACACAGGCCCCATATTGGCGCAGCGTACGGTCCCGGTCCATCTGGACGACACTGCTGACATTCTCGCAGAACGAGTACAGACCGCGGAACGCGCACTCTTGGTCGACTTTATCGCCGAGGTCGCGAGCGGCGCACGACGGTTGTCCGCGCTTGGCCGGGGCGAATTCCCGCGGCGAGCACCCGCATAACAGACACTTGGATCGGACGACGCTCGCCTTCGCGATCGTCGCCGCTCAAGCGTAGGGCGTTATGCCGCAGAAGGAGCATGTATGTACGAGACAAAGACCGACACATCTGCCCTAGCTTGGTCGCCAACGGGGTGGCCGGGCGTTTCGATGAAGGCGCTGCAGCAGGTCGAGTCGACCGGCGGGATGTGCGGGATGATCCGGACCGGCCGCGAGGGTAAACTGTGATTGTAGGCCGGTGAGTGGCCGGCCACTGAACGGCGATTCGTCAGGCGCCCATGAACCAACCTCTAATCGTCAAGGTTCGCTACGGACTCGTGGCCCTCTCAACGGCTTGGTTCCTCGCGGCTCTCGTTCCGCTTAGCGACGCTGGACTCGAGACGTCAACCTTTGTGATCCTCTTCTACACAGCCGCCGCTCTCTCTGCCGGCTGGGTCCTCTGTCTCATCACCTCACGGAGAGGCTCGAATCCACGGAGCGCACTTCTCTCCCTCGTCGCCCTACCGGCCGCGGTTCTCCTTGTCTACCTCTTGTACGCTACCGAGGCCCCGCGAAACCCGCTCTTCAGGCTTCGCTTCCTTGCCAGCCGTTCGACTCTTGCGGCAACAGCCGAAGCGGCGCTCGTCGCGCCACCTGCTGACCTCGGTCATCGGGCTCTCTTCAGCATCGACAATATCGAGGTCCATGACGGTCAGGTACGCTTCATTACGACAGGCTGCGGTCTCGTCGACCAGTGCGGCATCGTCTACTCGCCGACCCGGAGGCTGCAAACGCATATTTACAGAGATCGCCTCACTTCTCTCGGAGGGCCCTGGTATCACGTCCACCAATTCTTCTGACTGTTGATTTCACCGCTAAACCAAGACGATGTCGCACCGAGGCACCTGGGCGCCTAACCCCTCGTTGCAGCGACTCGCTAAGGGCAAAGAGAGAGATGTACCGACAGGCCTGGCCGGGAGTAGAGAAATGAGCAACGAAGTACGACTCCGCAACATCGAGCCCAACGACCTCCCCATCTTCTACGAGCAACAACTCGACGCCGATGCCACGCGCATGGCCGCCTTCCCCTCCCGCGACCGCGCAGCCTTCGACGCCCATTGGGCGACAAATATTCTCGGCAACCCGGCGGCGGTCAATCAGACGATCCTCGTCGACGGCCAGGTCGCGGGCAACATCGGGAGCTGGCCCCAGGACGGTGTCCGCCTCGTCGGCTACTGGATCGGCAAGGAGCATTGGGGCAAGGGTGTCGCGACCCGAGCGCTCACCGCTTTCCTGCACCTCGTGACTGAGCGTCCCCTCCACGCGCACGTGGCCAAGCACAACGTCGGCTCGATCCGCGTTCTGGAGAAGTGCGGCTTCAGCCTTGAGCGCGAGGAGAGCGTCGAGGTCGCCGACAAAGACATCGCCGAGCTCGTGCTCGTCCTGCGCTAAGGCCTCTACCTTCACGTTCTACGAATGCCCGAGCGGACGCATGTCGTTTTCACGGCCGGGATCGTAGCCGGGCCATACAAATAAGATAGCGGAAAGGCTTCCGGATCGGCTTACATGGTACGGATTTTGCTGCAAATTGACGCGGAAATGTCGGCCGAGCCGATGCCCTTCGACTGCGAGCGCGAGAGAGGAGTGACATGGTGAAGCAAGCAAAAAACACGATTTGCCTTTGGTACGATGGCGACGCCGAGGACGCGGCGCGATTTTACGCCAAGACCTTTCCCGATTCATCCGTCGACGCGGTGCACACCGCACCGGGAGACTATCCGTCCGGGAAGAAAGGGGATGTGTTGACGGTCCAGTTTACCGTTCTGGGGATTCCCTGCCTCGGGCTCAATGGCGGCCCCACGTTCAAGCACAACGAAGCATTCTCGTTTCAGGTCGCAACCGAAGACCAGGCCGAGACCGATCGTTACTGGAACGCGATCGTCGACAACGGCGGCGCAGAGAGCGCGTGCGGCTGGTGCAAGGATAAGTGGGGCTTGTCGTGGCAGATTACGCCGATCGCTCTCACCAAAGCGATAACCGACCCCGATCCCGCTGCCGCCAAGCGCGCGTTCGATGCGATGATGGAGATGCAAAAGATCGACATCGCTGCAATCGAGGCAGCGCGCCGCGGTTGAAGTTGCACTCTTCGAGCCTGCGGCATGACGAAAGAGAGATTACTGCCGCGCGCAGCCGCGGCAGTAATCCGGGTTGAGCTCAATCCGGGCACTGTCGGGAAACTCGCACGTAGGCCCTTCGAGGAGTTGGGGACTCGTAAAGACCTCAGCCAGTCCTATGACTTCACGCCTAACAGTGAGCCGCTCCTTGGCGATCCTCCTCGGCGTAGTGATTCCTGCTCTTGAGGTGCTGCGTCGGTGGGGAGCTTGGTGGCAGTACCCGCCAGCGTTCCTTGATGACTTCTTCTTGGGCGGCTTTCTACTCGTCGGTGCCTGGGCAACTCGCCCTCCCAGCAACGAGCACGGTCGATCGGTTCTTGCGTCAGCCTGGGCCTTTGCTTTAGGCATGATCTACTGCAGCGCATCCGTTCACCATCAAGCGCTCCTGCGGGGAGAGCCGGATCCTGCTCCGATTCCGAGCCGCTGGGTTCTCGCCATCAAACTGGTCGGCCTGGCGGTCGCGCTCGGCGCAATGCTCCTTTCGCTGTTGCCCGACCGTAAGCCGCCCTCGGGCTCGCCCGCGACCTGACGCTGGTCGCAGCTTTTCTCTTTACGACGGCAGCCGCTGGCGCCCGCGGCTGAACGCCGATATGCTTGGCCGCGGAGGAGAGGCATGAAGCGCATCTGGACGATCATCGGGGTGAACGACGTCACTGCGAGCTTCAAGTGGTACCAGTCACTCTTCGGCCAGTCGGAGACGGCACCGGCCCACGGGCACTTTGGCCAGATCCTCGACTCGGATGGAACTGTCTTGCTCTGCCTGCACGAATGGGGCGCTCACGAGCACCCCTCCTTGATGAGCCCCGATCACGCGACCCCAGGCAACGGCCTCCTCTTGTTCTTTCGCGTCGACGATTTCGACCTGGCCTTACAAAGGTCCCGCGGGCTCGTCCCCAGGCTCCAAGAGGAGCCACATCTCAATCCGAATACTCGGACGAAGGAGTTCTCCCTTCGCGATCCGGACGGATACTACGTCACGATCAGTGCGCTTTAGACTTAACTCACTACATGGAAAGGTCAGCGATCATGTCCACAAACACCGTCCGGCTTCACCGTGTACTGCGTGCGAAACCCGAAAGAGTCTATCGGGCGTTCCTTGATGCCGACGCCATGGTCAAATGGCTTCCGCCGAACGGCTTCACCGGCAAGGTTCATCATCTGGATGCCACGGTGGGCGGCACCTATAAAATGTCGTTCACGAACTTCTCCACAGGCCACAGCCACTCTTTTGGCGGCGAGTATCTTGAGCTGGTGCCCAACGAACGTATTCGGCACACGGACAAGTTCGACGATCCGAACCTGCCGGGAGAAATGCAGACGACCATATCCTTGAAGCAGGTATCCGTCGGAACCGAGCTCAACATAGTCCAGGAAGGAATTCCCGAAGCCATTCCTGCCGAGGCCTGTTATCTCGGCTGGCAAGAATCACTCAGGCTGCTTACGCAACTCGTCGAGGCAGAGATTCCTGACTAACCGGGGGAACGGCTCACGGCAAGGGTGAGTAGGGCCGGCGTAAGTTGACGCCGGCCTGCCGTAAAGTTACGACGACTCAGCAATTCCCAGGACGGCTCGTCGCAAGAAGACGATGAGTCATCGTAAGCGTAAGTCAGCCCAGCGTGTGGTTAAAAAAGAACCTGGAAGCCGGCGGTTCGGAAATGCCGATCATTGGTGAAGGCTCGTTCGATCCCCAGATGGCGCATTGCACGAAATGAGATCAGGTCCACGACGCCGGGCCCACCCACGGCCTCGCGCTCATAATCCGACCAGGCTTCCTCCCAGTCCTTCTCGGTAGGATGGAAAATGCGTTCCGAGGCCTTCATCTCATGCCACAGGGCCGCGACGACCGGACGATAAGGGCGTCGAGCTGCTGCGTTCGCGCATTCCAGGAGCACCAGCGAGCTGGTGTACAAACTAACCCGCTCTTTGGAGAACGCCTGGAATGCCTGAGTCGCGGGGAGGTGCCACTGGTCGCTTCTGTCCCAGAGAGCGAGCAGACCGACGGTGTCGAGGAAGACTGGTGCTGCCATCAAGGCTGGTGCTCGTCATGTCGAGCAGCCACGTCCTTTTCCCCCGACTCGAACCGTGCTCCAAGGAGGTCGTAGATGGCGTCCAGCCGCTTCTCTCCGGCCGATGGAATTACCATCCGCAACTCGACTTCGACTTCACTGGACTCAGACCGGTCGACCGGTTCCGTGGGCCGAAAAACTCCATTCTCATAGATGGCATGAATCACATGCATCGAAAGCTCCTTGCCGGGTCGAGCTGGCCCAGGCTGATGACGACCTCAATCTTACTATGGCGCCCCTAGCAGAGGGTCAGCCCAACAGCTCCATCACCTTCCCCACCGCGTCCGCCGGCGGCACGAGCTGCTTCTCACGGTCGCGCCGCAGAGAGACCTCCACCTTCCCGTCGGCCAGGGACTTGGCGCCGATGGTGACGCGGACGGGGATGCCGATGAGGTCGGCGTCCTTGAACTTGACGCCGGGACGCTCGTCGCGGTCGTCGAAGAGGACTTCGATCCCCTTCTCCAGGAGCTGGCCGTAGAGATCCTCGGCCGTGCGGCGGACCGCCTCGTCCTCGGGGTTGACGGCGATCACCAGGACTTCGAACGGCGCCAGCGGACGGGGCCAGATGATGCCATCCTTGTCGTGGTTCTGCTCGATGGCGGCGGCCACGGTGCGGCCGATGCCGACGCCGTAGCAGCCCATGATCATCGGCTTGTCCTCGCCCACCTCGTCCGTGAAGACGCAGCCCAGCTTCTCGGAGTACTTCGTGCCCAGCTTGAAGATGTGCCCCACCTCGATGCCCCGGAAGGCCTCGAGCTTGCCGTCGCAGCGCGGGCAGGCATCGCCGCCCGCGACGAGGATCAGGTCGGCCCAGTCGGAAAGGTCCACGTCGCGGCCCCAGTTGACGTTGACGTAGTGGGCGTCGCCCTTGTTGGCGCCGGTGACGAAGTTGGTCATGCTCCGGACGCCGGTGTCGGCTACGATGGGGATGTCCTTCAGGCCCACGGGGCCGGCGAAGCCCACGGGCGCGTTGGTCGCCGCCCGCACCTTCTCCTCGCTCGCGAGCGCCAGGTTCTCGACGTCGAAGTGGTTCTGGAGCTTGACCTCGTTGACCTCCCGGTCGCCGCGGATGAGAGCGGCCACGAGGCCCTTCTCCGTCTCGTAGATCAGGGTCTTCACCAGGCGTTTCGGCGCGACCTTGAGGAATCGGGCCACCTCCTCGACGGCGTGCTTGCCCGGCGTCGACACCTCCTGCATCTCCTGCTGGGGGAACGCCTCGCCGCCCTCAGGGACCGCGGGGTCGCGCCGGGTCTCGGCCCGCTCGACGTTGGCCGCGTAGCCGCAGGAGGGGCAGCGGACGACGGAGCTTTCGCCCGTGTCGGCCACGACCATGAACTCGTGGGAAGCCGAGCCGCCGATGCTGCCGACGTCCGCCTCGACCATGCTGTAGTCGAGGTCGCAGGCCTCGAAGATCCGGCAGTAGGCCTTGCGCATCGCCTCGTAGGACTCGTCGAGCCCCGCGGGCGTGGCATCGAAGGAGTAGGCGTCCTTCATCAGGAACTCGCGGCCGCGCATCAGGCCGAAGCGGGGCCGGATCTCGTCGCGGAACTTGGTCTGGATCTGGTAGAGATTGAACGGGAGCTGGCGGTAGCTCTTGACGTCCCGGCGCACGGCGTCGGTGATGACCTCCTCGTGCGTGGGGCCGAAGACGAAGTCCCGCTCGTGGCGGTCCTTGATGCGCAGCAGCTCCTTGCCGTAGCGCTGCCAGCGGCCGGACTCCATCCACAGCTCCGCGGGCTGGATGGAGGGCATCATCAGCTCGATGGCGCCGGCCGCGTTCATCTCGCGGCGCACGATGGCCATGAACTTCTGGAGGCTCCGCCAGCCGAACGGCAGGTAGGTGTAGATGCCGGCGGCGGTCTTCTTGATCATGCCGGCGCGCACCATGAGCTGGTGGCTGATTACCTCGGCGTCGTTCGGCACCTCGCGGGTGGTGTACAGGTAATAACGGCTCCAGCGCATCGGGGTCCTCCGGATCAGGATCGTTTGCCAAATTTCCGAGCCCCGCTAGGGGCGTCATGAATTAGCCCGGGGCGTGAGCCTCGGGTCGGGGCCCCGCATTCATGAGAAAAGCCCCGAGGGGGCGACATTCTACATTCCGGGAGGAGCGAGTGCCGCCCCTGCGGGGCTTGGGAATGTTTTTTCCGTCCTTGACCCGGGGCTGACGCCCCGGGCTAATATCTGCCGCCCCTACGGGGCTGACTCACTTCCGCGTCCCCCGGCGCGCCCGCTCGATCAGGCGCGCCGAGTCCTTCATGCACTCCATCATCTTCTCCTGCAACGCCTCGCCCCGCTCGTCCATGGTGCGGGCATGGGCGAGCACGGAGCGGGCGCGGCCTTCCTCGCCGGAGGCCAGCAGGGCCATGCCCAGATGGGTGAGCGTGGTGGACGAGGGCCCCAGCTCGCTCGACTTGGAGAGGAAGTCGATCGCCTTCTCGAACTCCTTCCTCTTGTAGTGCACCCAGCCGAGGGCGGCCAGCGGGAACTGCTTGATCTCGTCGGGCGCCAGGTCGACCGAGCGGCGGGCGAAGTCGAGCGCCTCGTCGAGGTCCTCTTCCATCTCCGCCAGGTTGTAGGCCATCTCGTAGTAGGCGATCGACTTGGTGAAGTTGGAGCTGCCCTCGTCGAGCAGCCGCTCGCCGATACGGTTGCCCTCGCGGAACTTGCCCTGGCTGCGCAGGGCCTCGATCAGGGCGGCGTAGGCGGTGGCCTTGAGCATCTCGCCGGGATTGAGGTCCAGCACCTTGCGCGTCACCGCCTCGATCTCCTGGTTGCGGTTCATGTGCAGGCACAGGAGGGCGTAGGACATGAGCAGCGTCGGGTTCTCCGGATCGAGCGCCAGGGCGCGCCGGTAGCAGGCGTGGGCCTGCTTCAGGTTGTCGCGCGAGCGGAACTCCTCGCCCTTGCGGAACCAGGACGCGGCCTCGCCGTCCACCTCCGGCAACGGCGCGCCGGCGTGGCCCGAGAGATAGCGCACCAGGTCCTGGTACTGCAGCTTCTTGGGATTGAGCCGCTGCGCCTGGCGGAAGGAGTCGAGGGCCTTACGCGTCCAGTGGCGGTCGAGATAGGCGAGGCCCAGCAGGTGGTGAGCCTCCTCGAAGGCCGGATCGTGCCGCACGGCCTCCTGCAGGAACTGCACGGCCGAGGAGAGCTTGCCCATCTCGTAGTAGCAGCTCCCGAGCAGGAACAGGGCCTGCGGCACGGGATCGAACTGCACCGCCCGCTCCAGGAACAGGACGGCCTTGGCGAGGTTGCCCTGGCCGGCGTAGACGGCGCCCAGGCTGAAGTGCGGCAGGAAGCTCTCGGGATAGATGGCCACCGCCCGCTTGAGGAACTCCTCGGCCCGCGTGTGGTCGCCGCGCTCGTAGTGGATGACGCCGCTGTAGACGAGCCCCTCGTAATGGTCCGGCTTCACCTCCAGGACGCGGGTGAAGTACGTCAGGGCCTGCTCGCTGTTGGCCTCGTTGAAATGGGTCTCGCCGAGGAAGTAGGCGAGCTCGTAGTTGCCCCGGTCCAGCTTGTAGGCGGACTCCAGGGCGGCCACGGCGCGCTCGATGTCGAAGCCGAAGAGGGCGTACTCGGCGTCTTCCAGGTGCTGGAGGAAGAGCTTCCGCTTGTCGCCGTGATAGAGGCCGGCGATGCGCTCCTTGATGGCCAGGAACCGCTCCCGCTTCTCCAGGGCGAGGAGCTGGTAGTCCATCTTTGACTCCCAGAGCTCGCTCCACTCCTCCCAGCCGATGTACTTCTTCTGCTCCAGCAGCTCGCGCAGGGCGGAGACGCCGGTCTGGTTGATGAGGATGTTCTTCTCCTGCTTGTGGAGGGCGCCCAGGAGCTGGCGCACGGTCTCGGCGGTGCGCTTGACCGCCTCCTCGAGGATCGAGATCCGCTCGAGCAGGTGCTCGTCGAACGAGAAGCTCTCCTCCGAGGTCTCCTCGTAGGAATCCTCGTCCTCGCGCATGGCGCCCGAGAGCACCAGGAGCTTCTGGTGGCAGCGGACGCAGAATTCGTGGTCGTCCCGGTTGGGGGCGCCACAGACTTGGCAGTACATCCTTCTCTCGTCTTCCTCCGCCGATCAGCCCTGACTAGCTTGGACGATAGTCATAGAAGCCCCGGCCCGACTTGCGGCCGAGATGGCCGGCGTCGACCATCTTGACCAGCAACGGGCAGGGCCGGTACTTGGGGTCCCCGAACCCCTGCTGGAGCACCCGCAGGATGTCCAGGCAGACGTCGAGACCGATCAGGTCGGCGAGAGCGAGCGGTCCCATCGGGTGGTTCATCCCAAGCTTCATAACCTCGTCGATGGCCTCAGGCTTCCCGACTCCCTCGTAAAGGCAGAAGATCGCCTCGTTGATCATCGGCATGAGCACGCGGTTGGAGACGAATCCGGGAGCGTCGTGCACCTCGACCGGGGTCTTGCCCATCCGGCGGGACGCCTCTTCGACGGCTTCCCAGGTCTCCTGGCTGGTGGCGAGGCCGCGGATGACCTCGACGAGCTGCATCACCGGCACGGGGTTCATGAAGTGCATGCCGATCACCTTCTCCGGCCGCTGGGTGGCGCCGGCCAGCTTGGTGATGGAGATCGAGCTGGTGTTGGTGGCCAGGATGGCGTGCGGCTGGCAGATCCGGTCGAGCTCCGAGAGCACCTTCTGCTTGACCTCGAGCCGCTCCACCACGGCCTCGACCACGAGGTCGGCCGTCTCGAGGGCCGAGAGGTCGCCGCCGGTCGAGACGCGGGCGAGGGCCTGGTCGCGCTCGTCGGCGGCGAGCTTGCCCTTGCCCACCAGGCGCTCGAAGCCCTTGGCAATCCCCGCCCGGCCGCGCTCCAGCGCCTCCGGCGCCGCGTCCACCAGAATCACCTCGTAGCCGCTCTGCGCCGCTACCTGGGCGATGCCATGCCCCATGGTGCCCGCGCCGACGACACCTATCCTGCGGATCGACTCCATCAGTGAGACCCTCCCGTAGCCGCCTCCAGATCGCGCAGACGGATGAACCAGCCTATGGGATGGGGCGCTGAGGGGTCAAGGAGAGCCGCTACGCCAGCTCGAACCAGGGCTCGCGGCGGCCGAACTTGGTGGAGAGGGCGGCGCCGACGCCGATGAGCGTGGCGGTGGTCCAGGCGAGGACGCCGAACCAGGGCAGGAACTTGATCAAGCCGAGCACCAGCAGGCCGACCGTCGCCGCGTTGAGCGGCCGGAAGCGCCGCCGCAGGAGGTGGCGGCAGACCCAGTCGCCGAGGGCGTAGAAGACCGCCACCATGCCCCACAGCTTCAGCACCATGGCGAGGAGGGCCAGGAGCACGATCAGCGGCACCCCGATGAGCCCGCGGGCGAAGACGCTGAAGAACAGGCCGGTCAGGATCAAGGAGACGAGCCCCGTCAGCCCCACGAAGAAGCTGCGGAAGGGCTCGCGCCGGACGCCGTCGGCGGTCTCCAGCACCTGCCGGCCGCTGGCCGCGAAGAACAGCAGGAGCAGCGCCGCCCAGGCCGCCAGCAGGGCCAGCTTCGCTCCCAGCACCAGGCGGGAAGCGAAGCCAAGGCCGATCGAGGGCCCTTCGAGCAGGGTCAGCCAGGCGTTGGAGGCGTTGGGGTAGGAGACCATCCGGCCGCCGGTCTGGGCTCCCCGGGCGGCGCGGATCGTGCCGCCCACCACGAAGATGTCGCCGCTGACCCGCGCCGTGGGAGCGAGCCGCACGTTGCCCCGCAGCACGACGATGTCGCCCGTGACCCGGCCCGAGACGTCGACCGAGCCGTTCAGGGCGGCGACATCGGCCAGGGCCTCGCCGGCGATGACGACGTCCTGCCCCACGCCCACGAGCTGGTGGGCGACGCTCCCCTCCTCGATGCGCAAGGCGGCGGTCCCCTGGCCGGACCGGCCATCCTCGGGAGCCTGGGCGCCGGCCGGGACGGCCAGCGACAGCAGCAGCGTCGCCAGGAGAACTTTCACGGCGCCAATCTAACCCGCGGAGCGTGGGAATGAAATAGCGTGGGAATGAAATAGAACGGGAAGAACGGGGCTCAGCGGCCGCCGTTCTTCCCCTTGTGACGCCCGTTCGTCCCCCTGTGCTCGCCCGCACCCTCCGCGGCGGCCGGACGCCGGCGGCGGATCAGCGAGAACAGCAGGAGGTTGAAGCAGAGCACCAGGAAGCCGAAAGCCCCCAGGCTGATGGGCGAGGAGAGCAGCTTCCCCATCAGGAGCCCGCCGCCCTTCCAGGAGGCGGCGAGCAGCCCGGCCCCGGCCAGGGCGGCGGCCTGGAACATGCCGCCGACGGCGAGCAGGGCGGTGACGCCCGAGGGCTGGGCCGACGAACCGGTGAACACCAGCGCCGCCGCGAGGCCGGCCAGCAGGACGAAGACCGCCGCCGGGAACTGCCAGGTGCGGGGCGAGCGCCCCTCCCAGCCGACCGCAGGAAGCGACGCCATCACCGTCTCGCGGAAGTCGGCGCGCACGGGGAGGTCGGAGCGCCGGAGCAGGCTTTCCAGCGCCGCGAGCTCCTCGCGCTCCCGCCGGCAGTCGCCGCAGGTGGCGAGGTGCTCTTCGAAGAGACTCCGCTTGTCGCCTTCGAGCAGGCCGTCGGCGTCCAGGTTCAACCATTCGCGGTAGGTGCTGTGATCCGGCCTGTTCATAAGCGTGTCCTCGAAGCCTGTTCTCAATCGCTAATCGCTGAGCTAGTCGCTCAACTAATCGCTCAGAAAGTCCTGGAGCTTCTCCTTGAGCATCTGGCGCCCGCGGAAGAGCTTGTTCTTCACCGTTCCCAGAGGCATCCCCTTGATCTGCGCGATCTCCTCGTAGGGGAGCTCGCCGAAGTGGCGCAGGAGGATCAGCTCCCGGTACTCCCAGGGCAGGGACTCGATCGCTTCCTGGATCGCGCTCCCCCGCTCCCGATTGCGCAGCTCGCCGTAAGGCCCGCGCTCCGGAGAGGGCAGGTCCCAGTCGCGGCCCTCGCCCTCCTCGTCGTCCTGCCGGAGCGACACCACCTTGAGCCGCCGCCGCCGGATCTGGTCGATCGCCGCGTTCTGGGCCACCCGGAACAGCCAGGTGGAGAACTTGTACTGCGGGTCGTACCGGTCCAGAACCTGGTAAACCTTGACGAGGACTTCCTGCGCCAGGTCGTGCGCGTCGTCGGCGTTCCTGAGCAGCCGGAACAAATAGTTGATCAGGCGGCCCTGGTAGCGTTCGATCAGGTCGCCGAAACGTTCCCGATCTCCCCCGAGGACCGCCGCAACCAGCTCCTCGTCCGTCGGCTGCTCCGTTCCCCTCGTCATGGGTGGATACGCAAGCTCACGGCCAAGGTTTCAGCAAGCCAGGAAGCGGCGGCAGGGCTAGCGGCCCTGGCGGCTCTGGAGCCATTTGCCGAGGAGGAAGAGGACGCCGCCCGCCGCCGCGACGGCCAGCTCCAGGCGGACCTGGTTGTAGATCATGCCGAAGAGCAGGGCGCTGCCGACGATGACCAGGGCGAGGACCTGGAGGAACCAGCCGAGACCGGGGAGCATCGGCGGCGCCTAGAGGGGAGGCTTGGCGGGGGAGGTCAGGTCCTCCCGGGTGGCGAGCAGGCCCTGCGCCTTGCCCGTGAGCAGTGCCAGCAGGTCCTTCTCGATGCCGTTGGGGGAAGTCTCCACGATCCGTCCGACCTCGTGGCCGCCACGCCGCACGACGAACGTCGGCAGGTAGCGGACGCCGTTCTCCGCCACCGCGGCGGCCGGCTCCTTCTTGTCCTCGTCCACGGCGACGTAGTGGACCTCGAAGGGCACGGCGCCCCCCGTCTCGTCGAGGGCCTTCCAGAAGCGCGACACCTCGCGCCGGCTGTCGCCGCACCAGGTGCCGAGCAGGACGGTCACCTCGGCGCCGGGCTCCACCGAGGCCAGAGCCTGCGCCGCCTCGGCGTCGGGCTGCGACTCGAGCTCGACCTGCACCCACTCCGGCACGGCCGCCTCGACCTTGTCCCGCGTGACGGGACCGGTCAAGACGGGCTTGGCCGCTTCGGCGGGCTTGGCGGGGCCGGCGCTGGCGCAGGCGAGCGAGGTGAGGACCAGGACGGCGGAGAGCAGTAGCGGAAAGGCTCGGAGTTTCATGGCCGTGGAGTTTATCGCAAACCGGGCACCGTCTCAGGGTACCTCCACCACCTTGTCGATCCGGTCCCCCAGGCGGATCTGGTCCAGCACCTCGTCCCCGGCCACCACCTCGCCGAAGACCGTGTAGCCGCCGTCTAGATGGGGCTGCGGCGAGAGAGCGATGAAGAACTGGCTGCCGCCCGTGTCCGGACCCGCGAGCGCCATGCCGACGGCCCCGCGGCCGTAGCGCAGGCGGTTGATCTCGTCGCGGATGGCATAGCCCGGGCCGCCCGTGCCGTCGCCCTTCGGATCGCCGCCCTGGACGACGAAGTCGGGGACCACGCGGTGGAAGGTCAGGCCGTCGTAGTAGCCCTTCTCCGCGAGCTGCAGGAAGTTGAGGCAGGTGAGGGGCGCCTGCGGGCAGGCCAGGCGCACGGTGACCGTGCCCCGCCGGGTGCGGATCTCCACCGTGCGCGGCTGGCGGGTGCGCTGCAGGATGTCCCGGTAGACGTCCAGGCTCCGGGCCTTCTCGGCGGCCTGGAGGGGAGGCACCGGCCGGTCGAGCTGGCCCAGGCTCGCGCCGGCCTCCCGCCGCAGCACGTAGGGGCCGTTCTCCGCCAGCTTCTCCAGCAGGGCCACGGCGGCGCCGCGCTCCAGGGGCTCGGCCTTGGCCCGCGCCGTGACGGCCTTCAGGGCGGCGAGCCCCGCCTCTTCCGATCCCGCTCGGTAGACGCCCGTCAGGGCGGCCTCGAGCTCGCCGATGGGCGCCACCGGGTGCTCGACGAGCCAGTCGAGGGCGCCGCCGCGCACGCCCGCGTCGGGGTCCGTGAGCGCCTTGCGCGCCACGTCGACGGCCTGCGGGTCCGCCGCCAGCCAGGCCCCGAGCGCCGCGGCGCGCACCCTCGGCGCCGCGTCCCCGGACAGGCGTTCCAGCAGGCTGCTCCCGGCGGGCAGACCCAGGGCGCCCGCGGCCTCGGCGGCGCGCACCCTCAGATCCACCTCGGTCGAGCCCGACGCCGCCGTGGCCAGCGCCACGGTCCGCGGGTGCTTGCCCGCCGCCAGGGCCGTCAGGGCGAGCCCCTTCTCCCAGGTCTCGCCATCGGACACCCGTTTCGCCAGCGCCTCGGCGAGGTCCGGGGCCACGGCCGTCCAGACTCCCGCCGCGTCCAGGGCGCTCGCGCGCACGCCGGGCCGGGGGTCGTCGAGCAACGCCAGCAGGCGCGGCGCCCAGCCGGCCGGAGCGCTCGCCTTGCCGCCGGCGATCAGGGCGCGGGAGGAGCGGAGGGCCTGGATGAGCGGACCGGGATCGCCATCCGGGCGATCGTCGAGCAGCGGCCGGAGGGCCGGCAGGTCCTCGCCGCTCCCCACGATGCCCAGCCCGCGGGCCGCCCAGGCGCGGATCCGCGGCGCGGGATCGGCCAGCAGGCGGCGCAGGATGGGCACGGCCTTCGGAAACGGGTCGCGCGACAGGGCGTAGGCGGCGCGGGCATGCAGCTCAGGGTCACTCTGGGTGAGCCCGCGCTCGGCGAGCGCCACGATGGTGTCCTCCTTGAAGCGGAAGAGATGGGGCAGGAGCCGCGCCCAGCGCTCCTCCTCGGGCATGGGAAGGAGCACCTCCAGCACGTCCACCACCCGGGCTCCGAGCTTGCCCAGGGCCTCGACGGCCAGCACGCCTACTTCCCGGTCCGCGTCGCGCACGGCCGTGAACAGCGCCGCCTGGGCCTCGGGGTCTTCCAGCTCGCCCAGGGCGAAGGCCGCGGCCCGGCGCACCGCCGGGTCCTCGTCGATCAGCAGCCCCTGGAGCACGGTGCGTCCCTGCCGGTCGGGAATCCGGCCGAGGGCCACCGCGAGGTCTTCGCGCAGCGCGGCGTCTCCCTTGAGCGCCTGCTGCACCGCGAAGTCGTCGAGGCTCTGCTGGTCCACCAGGAGCAGCAGCAGGGCGCGCTCCGCGACGTTGGGAACCTGGAGGTCCGGCAGGTCCGGGGCGGCCTTCGGGCGGGAGGAGGCACAGGCGCACAGCAGGAGCAGGGCGCAGACCGTCCCCAGTGTCTTCTTTTTCATGGCCGCGATGGTAGCACCCACCCTCCAGGGCGGGGCATTTCAGCGGACCGCGGGATATATTCCGCACGTGACCTCGCCCCGGCTCGAATTCACGGACGTGCGCCGCCGCTTCGGCCGGCTGGCGGTGCTCACCGGCGTCTCCGGCGCCGTCGAGCCCGGCGGCATGCTGCACGTGACGGGCGCCAACGGCTCCGGCAAGAGCACCCTGCTGCGCTGCCTCTCCGGGCTGCTGGCGCCCGACGCCGGGAAGATCGAATATTGGGAACAGGACCGCGAAGACGGCGCTCCCCTCGGCATGGAGGAGCGGCGGCGGCGGGTTGGGGTGGTGGCGCCGGACCTCGCCTTCTACGCCGAGCTCACCGTGGCGGAGAACCTGGCCTTCTTCGCCCGGCTGCGGCGGGTGCCGCCGGAGCGCGGCCTCGGCGTCCTCGCCCGGCTGGAGCTGCCGCTCGACCGCATGGCCGGCGCCCTCTCCTCCGGCATGCGGCAGCGCCTGCGCTGGGCCTTCGCCCTGCTCCATTCCCCCCGGCTGCTGCTGCTCGACGAGCCGTTCCAGAACTTCGACGCCCCCGGCGAGCGGACCGCCCGCGAGCTGCTCGCCGAGCACCTGGCGGGCGGCGGCCTGGCGGTGGTCGCCAACCCTTCGGCCCTGGACTTCGACCATGCGGAACGCCTCGAGCTGGGCCGCTGAAGCGACCGCCGTGTTCGTCAAGGAGTGGCGGTGCGAGTTCCGCACCCGCTACGCCCTGAACACCCTGGCGCTCTTCGCCTTCACGACGCTGGTGGTGGTGAGCGTCAGCCTGGGGCCGCTGGGCGTCTCGGCGTCCCAGGGGACGGCGGTGCTGCCCGTGATGCTCTGGGTGATCCTCCTCTTCTCCGTGGCCGCCGGCCTGCCCCGCGCCTTCGTCCAGGAAGAGGAGACGGGGACGGCCATGGCCCTGCGGCTCGCGGCCACCCCCTCGGCCCTGTTCTGCGGCAAGCTGGCCTACGGCCTCACCCTGGTGCTCGCCCTGGAGGCCCTGCTGACCCCCGTCTACGCGGCGATGATGAACCTCCAGGTGGCCTCGCCCGGCCTGCTGGCGGCGGTGCTGGCCGCCGGCGGCTACGGCCTCGCCGCCGGCAGCACGCTGGTGGCGGCGATCATCGCCCAGGCGCGCAGCAAGGGGACGCTGTTCTCCGTCCTCTCCTTCCCGGTGCTGCTGCCCCTGCTCCTGCTGTCCGTCGAGCTGACGCGGCTGGCCGTCGCGGGATCGCCCGCCGGTGTGGCCCTGCCTCAGCTTCTTCTGTATGATGCTTCGGTAACCGTAGCTGGACTCATGCTCTTTCCCGCGGTGTGGAACCCATGAAGAATCCCCTCGCCTGGCTGCTGTGGCTCTGGATCTCCGCCGTCATCGTCGGCGCGTTCTTCTACGCCCCGCTCGCCCAGGGGTTCATCGGCGAGTCGAGCCGCATCCTCTTCTTCCACGTGCCCATGGCCTGGGTCTCCTTCGTGGCCTTCATCGCCGCGGGAGTCTGGAGCCTGCTGTACCTCTACCGCGGACGCCAGCCCAGGCACGACCGGGCGGCGGCGGCGGCGGTGGAGCTCGGGCTCCTCTTCGGCGTGCTCGCCACCGTCACCGGCTCCCTGTGGGCGCGCATCATGTGGAACGCCTACTGGAACTGGGACCCGCGCCAGACCTCGATCGTCGTGGCGCTCCTGTTCTACGCCGCCTACCTCGCCCTGCGCTCGGCCGTGGAGGACGACAACACCCGCGCCCGCCTCTCGGCGGCCTACGCCGTGCTCGGCCTCGCGGTGGCGCCGTTCCTGTTCTTCATCATGCCCAGGATCATGTTCTCCCTGCACCCCCAGTCGGTGATCAACGCCCAGGGGAAGGTCGAGGTGGAATCGAGGATGGTGCAGGTGCTGCTCGCCGGCTCGGCGGGCTTTACGGCCCTGTTCTTCTGGGTCCACAATCTTCGCTGCCGGATTCAGGCTCTCTCGGACCGGAAATCGGCACTATAAGGAGTATGGTTATGGAATTGGGCGGATCCGGCTGGATCGTGGCGGTGAACCTGATCATCTGGACCGGGCTGTTCCTCTACCTGCTCCGCCTCGGCAAGAGGCTGCGGGAGATGGAGAAAGAATCATGAAAAAGAATCGCCTGTACCTGTTTGGCGGGATCCTCCTGCTGGCCTTCGCCGGCTTCTCGTTCTCCGCCTTCACGGAGTCCATGACCCCCTACGTCTCCTACGAGCGGGCCCGCGAGGGCGACCGCATGGTGCAGGTGGCCGGGGCCCTGGAGAAGGGGAGCGACTCCTACAAGGACACCCAGGAGTCCCTCTTCTTCACCCTCAAGGACCCCAAGACCAGCGAGACCCTGCGGGTGCGCTACAAGGGCCTGAAGCCCGCGAACTTCGCGGACGCCATCAGCATCGTGGCCATCGGCCGCTATGACGAGCGCTCCAAGGAGTTCGAGGCCCAGAAGCTCCTGGTCAAGTGCCCGAGCAAGTACCAGGGCGCCGAGGTCAAGACGTACAGCTAGGGCGAATCCGGCGTTCGTACAGCTTCAGGGGCGCCGTTAAGGAGACTCGAGTTGGAATACCTCTCTCACATCTATCTCCCCGGCGCGCTGGCCCTCTGGTGCGCCGTCCTGTTCGGCATCTCCGCGATGTGGGGCTACGGCCTCGCGCTGACTTCAGGAGCTTCTTCAGGCGATTCGGCCTCGCTGAGCTTCGCCCGGCGGTCGTACGGCTTCTTCGCCCTGTCGATCGCGCTGGCGGCGGCGGTGCTGTCGCTGCTCCTGATGATGCGCGACTTCCGCATCGAGTACGTCTACCAGTACTCGGGGATGGACCTGCCGGGCTACTACCAGTTCGCCGCCTTCTGGGCCGGCCAGAAGGGCAGCTTCCTGATCTGGCTGTTCTGGGGCACGATGCTCGGCCTGCTGGTGCGCCGGACGGCCGGACCGCGGGAGCCCGCCGTCATGGCGGTCTACACCCTGACGCTCATGGGCCTCCTGTTCATCCTGGTGCGGGAGAATCCGTTCGTCATGCTGGGCAAGACGCCGATGGACGGCGTCGGCCTGAACCCCCTGCTGCAGGACAACTGGATGGTCATCCATCCGCCGATCATGTTCATCGGCTACGCCGCGAGCGCCATCCCCTTCGCCTTCGCCATGGCCGCGCTCTGGCGGCGGGACTACGACGGCTGGGCCGCGCGCGCCTTCCCCTGGGCCCTCGGCGGCTTCCTGGTGCTCGGCACGGCCATCCTGATGGGTGGCTATTGGGCCTACAAGACCCTCGGCTGGGGCGGCTACTGGGGCTGGGACCCGGTGGAGAACGCCTCGTTCATCCCCTGGATCTTCGGCACCGTGCTGATCCACGGCCTGCACATGGAGCGCTCCCAGGGGCGCTACCGCCGGGCCAACTACCTCTTCACCTTCCTGATGTACATCTCCGTGCTCTATGGCACGTTCCTCACCCGCTCGGGCGTGCTGGCGGACTTCTCCGTCCACAGCTTCGTGGACCTCGGGATCTCCGGCTACCTCACCCTCCTGCTGGGCGGCTTCTTCCTGCTGGGGCTCTATCTGATCGTCACGCGCTGGCGGGAGATCCCGACCCGGCCGAACGAGGACCCGTTCCTCTCCCGCGGCACCTTCATGGTGCTGGCCACGATCACCCTGATGATCGCGGCCCTGGTGATCACGGCCGGCACGTCGGCGCCGCTGCTGACCCGTTTCATGAAGGACCCGAGCCAGGTCGGCCCGAGCTTCTACAACAAGGTGAACCTGCCGATCGCCATGCTGGTGGCGTTCCTGCTGGCGCTCGTCCCCTACCTCACCTGGAAGGGGACTTCGGCCCGCGAGATCGGCCGCAAGATCCTCTGGCCTCTCGTCTTCAGCGCCGCCACGGTGGCCGCGGCGGCATACTGGCAGGTGCGCGACGTCTTCCACCTGGTCTTCATCCTCCTCGCCTCCCTGGCGCTGGCGGCGAACTTCCAGAAGACTCTGGCGAAGATGCGCGGCGCCGGCGGCCTGCGGGATGCCGGCGGCTACCTGGCGCACGTCGGAGTGGGCGTGATCCTGCTCGGCATCATCGCCTCGTCCGGCTACGACGTGAGCACCAAGGTCACCCTGATCCAGGGCCAGCCGCGCGAGGTGGACGGCATGACGCTCACCTTCAAACGCTTCATCCCCCGCCAGGGACGCGAGAAGGAGCGGATGGAGATCGAGGTGGCGCGCGCGGGCCAGAAGCCCTTCCTGGTCCATCCGAAGCTCTTCATGAACGACCGCACCCGCCAGGTGATGGCGAACCCGGACATCAAGACCTCGCCGTTCCAGGACCTCTACGTCTCCCCCATCGACTTCGATCCGGGGCAGCCGCGCCTGCAGCTCGCCAAGGGCGAATCCGGCCGGGTTGGCGACGTGGAGGTGCGCTTCACGGGCTTCGACCTCAACGCCGGGGGCACCAACGCCATGGCCTCCATGGCGGCCGGCCAGCCGGTGACGATCGGCGCCACCCTGGCGGTCACCAAGGACGGCCGGACCGCGCCCCTGACGGCGCTCTACAAGCTCAACCCGGCGAGCGGTCAGGTGGAGACCCCGCTCGCCTCTCTGCCCGGCGGCGGCGCGGTGTTCGTCTCCGGCATCAACGCCACCAGCGGCGCCGTGCAGCTCGAGATCTCCGGCATCCCCAATGCCGCCAAGCTCTCCGTGGACGTCACCCGCAAGCCCCTCATCCAGATGGTCTGGGGCGGCCTCTACGTGATTCTCTTCGGCGGGATCCTGGCGACGGTCCAGCGGTTCCGGCAGGTGCGGATCAGCGAGCGGGTGGCGGCGGCTCAGCAGAGACCGCCGGTCTGAGAAGGGCCGCCTACGCCCCCACGGCCAGCCGGTCCGCCAGGGAGGCGGGCAGGCCGGCCTTGCGGATGCGGCGCTGGGCCTCGGCGATGGGATAGGGGATGCGGTACCAGCGGACGAGGGAGCGCGCGCTGTCGTAGGTCATGTAGGAGGCTCTGGGGTCGCGGTCGCGGGGCTGGCCGATGGAGCCCGGGTTGATCAGGTAGCGGCCGTTGGGATCGAGCTGGACCCGGCCGCTCGGTCCGCGCAGGGCCCTCACCCCAAGCGTCCGCCCCTCCAGCCAGAACAGCGACGGGATATGCGTGTGGCCGAAGAAGGTCACCGGCATGTTGAAGCGCGAGAAGATCTCCCAGGCGTCGACGTCGGAGAAGACGTAGGTGTCCTCGTCGAGCGGCGAGCCGTGGCAGATGGCCAGCTTCTCCTCCACCTGCAGCGGCCCCTTCGGCAGGTCCCGCACGTAGCGCAGGTTCGCGGGCGTCAGGCGGCCCGTGGTCCACTGCGCCGCCGTCAGCGCCGTCTGGTTGAAGTTGCTGCCCGAATCGATCCCGGCCACGACCTTGTCGTGGTTGCCCCGCACCGTGAAGAGGCGGGGCCCCAGGGCGCGCACGGCCTCCACGACCTGGTTGGGAGCCCCGCCGTAGCCGACGAGGTCCCCCAGCACCAGCACCGCGTCGAAGCGCTTGCGCCGGGCTCGCCGCAGGACGGCCTCGAAGGCGTCCCAGTTGGCGTGCATGTCGGAAAGAATCAGGTAGCGCAAAATCGGTTTCCGATCGTCAGGGCGATTCTCGCCGCGATCTCCTCCGGCCCCTCGGCCGGGGCCACGTCTATCGTCAAGTCCGCCCGGCGGTAGGCCGGAAGCCTCTCCCGGTACAGCGAGAGGGCCTGCATCTCATTCTTGAACAGCGGCCGGTCGGCTTTGCGCCGCCCGCCGATGCGCGCCGCGATGGTCGCGAACGGCGGGTTCAACCAGATCGAGAGGCCGTTCGCGGCGATCAGCCTGGAGTTCGCCTCGAACACCATCGTACCGCCTCCCGTCGCCACCACCACGTCCGGATGGGTCAGCGTCTCGCGCAGGGTCTCGGCCTCCATCTCGCGGAAGGCGGGCTCGCCCAGCCGCTCGAAGATCTCCCGCACCGTCATCCCCGCCCGCAGCTCGATCGCGCGGTCCAGGTCCACGAACGGCACTCCGGACCGCTCCGCCAGGAGCCGGCCGACCGTCGTCTTGCCGGACCCCATGAAGCCGGTCAGGTAGACGCGCATCCATCCAGACCCGCCGCCGCGAGAAGCCGGCGGCAGTTGGCGCGGACGTCTCCTTTACGGTCTCCTCGGCAGACGGCGCCGAGCACCGCCGCGGCGTCGGCGCCCGCGGCCAGCACCTGCGCCACGTTGCCGGCGTCGATGCCGCCGATCGCGACCAGCCTTTTGCGCGTCGCCGCGCGCGCCTGGCGCACGAAGTCGAGCCCCACGACGGGATCGGGCCGCTCCTTGCCCGTGGTCGGGAAGACGGGCCCGACGGCGATCACGTCCACCTCCGGGTCCGCGTCGGCCGCCGCGAGCTGCTCCTCACTATGGGTCGAGAGGCCGATCCGTACGCCCTGGCCGATTACCCGCCGGGCCGCTTCCGGCGGCAGGTCCGCCTGCCCGAGGTGGACGCCCGCCACGGGCAGGAGCGCCGCGAGGTCGGCCCGGTCGTCCACCCAGAGCTCCACGCCGCTGCCTTCGAGCGCCCGGCAGCAGCCTTCCAGGGCGCGGTGGAGCTCGCCGCCCGCGAGCTTCTTGGCCCGCACCTGGATCCAGCGGATGCCCGCCTCCGCCATCTCGGCCACCGCTTCCGGCAGCGGCATGGGCCGCAGCGCCTCGGCGTCGGCGATGGCGTAGACCAGGCCCATCATTTCCTGGCGTCTTCCTGGGCGGCTTCTTCCTTGGCGCGGGCTTCCCGCGCGAGGAAGCGCTCCATGAAGCGGGTCGAGAGGCGGCCGGCGATGAAGTCGGGATCGCGCAGGATGCGCTTGTGCAGCGGGATCGAGGTCTGGATGCCCTCCACCACGAAGAAGTCGAGCGCCCGGCACATGCGGGCGATCGCCTGGTCGCGGCTGCGGTCGTGCACGATCAGCTTGGCCACCAGGGAGTCGTAGTGCGGCGGGATGACGTAGTCCTCGTAGCCGTGCGTGTCCACCCGCGTGCCCGGCCCGCCGGGCAGGTGGAAGGTCTTGAGCGGCCCCGGGCTGGGCGCGAAGGTCACCGGGTTCTCGGCGTTGACGCGGACCTCGATGGCATGGCCGCGCGGCTTCAGGCCGTTGGGGATCTCCAGCCGCCGGCCGGCCGCCACCTCGACCTGGAGCTTCACCAGGTCGATGCCGGTCACCATCTCCGTCACCGGGTGCTCGACCTGGATGCGGGTGTTCATCTCCATGAAGTAGAAGCGGCCGTCGCTGTCGAGCAGGAACTCGATGGTGCCCGCGTTCTCGTAGCCCACGGCCTCGCAGAGCCGCACCGCCGCCGCGCCCATCTCCTCGCGCAGCGCCTGGGTGAGCGCCGGCGAGGGGGACTCCTCGATCAGCTTCTGGTGCCGGCGCTGGATCGAGCACTCGCGCTCGCCCAGGTGGACCACCTTGCCGTGATGGTCGCCGAAGACCTGGAACTCGATGTGGCGCGGCTCCAGGAGGTACTTCTCGAGATAGATGGAGCCGTCGCCGAACGCCCGCTCCGCCTCCTCGCGGCCGGTGGAGAACTGGCCCGCCAGCTCCTCCTCGGCGTGGACGATGCGCATGCCGCGCCCGCCGCCGCCCGCCGCCGCCTTGAGGATGACCGGGTAGCCGACCTCGGCGGCGAACCGCATCGCCTCCTCGGCGTCCTGGAGCGGCTCCTCGCTGCCGGGCAGCACGGGCACGCCCGCCGCCTTCGCCGTCTGCCGCGCCTTGGCCTTGTCGCCCATCAGGCGGATGACCTCGGGGCGCGGCCCGATCCAGCCGATCTTGCACTCCGCCAGCACCTCGGCGAAGTGGGCGTTCTCGGCCAGGAAGCCGTAGCCGGGGTGGATGGCGTCCGCGCCCGTGATCTCGGCGGCCGAGATGATGCTGGAGATGTTGAGATAGCTCAGCTTCGAGGCCGGCGGCCCGATGCAGACGTCCTCGTCGGCGTACGTCACGTGCAGGCTGTCGCGGTCGGCCGTGCTGTAGACCGCGACGGTCTGGATGCCCAGCTCCTTGCAGGCCTGGATGATGCGGAGCGCGATCTCGCCCCGGTTGGCGATCAGTATTTTTTTGAACATCCGCGGGCTCTAGGCAGGCCGGATGGCGAACAGCGGCTCGCCGAACTCGACCGCCTGGGCGTTCTGCGGGTAGATCTCGACGATCGTCCCGTCCACGTCGCACTCGATCTCGTTCATCAGCTTCATGGCTTCGATGATGCAGAGCGGCTGCCCCTTCTTCACCCGCGAGCCGACCTCGACGAACGGCGGGGCATCCGGCGACGACGCGCTATAGAAGGTGCCGACGATCGGAGAGGTGAGGATGTGGCTGCCCGCCGGCGGTCCGGCGGCGGCCGGCGCGGCGGTCTCCTGGGCGGCGCTCGGCGCGGCCGGAGCGGCGGCGGGCGGCGCGAACGCCACGGGCGGCGCGGCGGGCGCGGCCGCCTGCTGCGGGTGAGAGACGCTCGGCGCGGCCGGAGCCGCCGGGTAGGCCGGCGCCGCGGCCTGCTGGCCGTCGATCTTGAGACGGAAGCCCGAGCGCTCCAGCTCGATGCCCTGCAGCCGGTTCTGCGCGACCAGCTCGATCAGTTCCTTGATCTGTTCAAAAGTCAGCACGTGGACGCCCCCCTTGCAATTCTCCTGGAACCTGTGAAGACCGGCGTCCCGTGGGGCCGCACCAGCGGAAGGATCAGGAGAGATCCGCTTCCAGGAGCAACCGCGCTCGCCGGAGCTCGAACCGGGCTCTCCCGTAGTTCCCCTCGGGGCCCAGCACGAGAAGCAGATAATAGTCCGCGGCGACGGAGCTTACCATCAGGGTGAGCCGATCCGTCGTCACCGAGAGCTGCTGGACCTCTCCCACGTGCAGCTCGCGGTGGTCCTCCGTGATGGAGCGCGCCTGGGCCACCAGCTCGGCCGCCAGCACTTCGAGGTCGAGGTTCGGGTCGGAGCTGACCGACTCGACTGCGATGCCGTCCTTGGCCACCAGCGAGAGGGCGAGAGCGCCTTCGATCCGGTTGCTGATACGGCTCAGATGGTCAAGAAACATCGTGCTGGTCTCCCCGCAGTCGCCTCAGGTACCCGTTCAGGACCCATGCCTTCCGGGCCCGCGTCTCTGCCTCTCCGCCCTCGTGACCGGGCTCGTAGCCGGCCAGCAGGTCGCGGGCCACGAGCGGCCGCCTCTCCGCGCGGAGGGCGGCGAGGCGCTCGAGGCCGTCGTGGGCCGCGGGGCTCTCCGGCTCGCGGCGCAGGATCTCCTGGAAGATCCGCCCCGCCTCGGCGAGATGTCCCTGCCTCAGGTACAGCTCCCCCAGCGTCGCCGTGGCGGCCGGCTGGGCCGCCGGCGTCGCCACGGGCGGGGCCGGCTGGTACATCGGCTCGGGCGCCGGCTCGGGCGCCGGTTCGGAAGCAAGCTCGGGCGCCAGCGGCTCCGGCTCCGCGGCCCAGGGCGTCCGCTCCTCGAGATCGAAAACGGGCGGCGGCGCTTCCTCTTCCTCCTGGACCGGCCGCCTCCAGACATCGGTCACCTGGTCCTCGAAGGACGGGACCGGCTCCGGCGCGGGGTCGAAGACAGGCTCCGCCTCGAAGACAGGCTCGGGAGCCGGCGGCTCCGGCTCCCAGACCGGAGCCGGCGCGGGATCGAAGACGGGCTCCGCCTCGACGCCCGGATCGAGCTGGAAGAGCCCCTCCGCCGCGAGGCCCGAGAGATACTTCCGGCGGCTCTCGCGGGAGGCCAGGCCGGCGAAGAGCGCCCCTTCCGGCTCGGGCTCCTCCTCGGCGACTTCGATCGGCGGGACCGGAGGCGGAGCCACGGGCGCGGGCGCCGTTGCCGGGAGGTCCGCGAAGGGATCGTCCTGCGGCACGGCCATCCTGGCCCTCGGCGCGGGAACGTCCAGCTCGAACACGTCGGCCGCGGCCTGCCGCGGCGCCGGGGGATCGAGATCGAAGACGTCGCCGCCTGGCGGCGCCGATGCCTCGGGGCGGGGATAGGAACCCGGCGTCTCGGCCTGTGGGGGTCGTTCCATCGCGTGGAGCCTCCGGCTCAGCTCTTCGATTTCAGGGTCGCTGTCGTTCAGCAGGCTGTAGAGATCGAGCCGCTCGCGGGCCCGCTCCGGCTCGCCGGTGTCGAGATACGCCCGCACCAGCAGCTTGTTGGCCACCATCTGCGTCGCGTCCTGCTTGACGACGCGCTCCAGCACCGTCCGCGCCGGCTCGGGCTCGCCGAGCTCCAGGTGGCAGCGCCCCTTGGCCACCAGGGCCGAGAGGTAGCCGGGATGCTCCTTCAAGCCCCGGTCCAGAACGCCCAGGGCCTCCTTGACCCGCCCCTGGTGGCGGTACTCCTCCGCCAGCTGGAGGAAGATGCGGGAGGAAGGGTCGGATTCCCAGCGCTTGCGGAGCTGGGTCACGTGGTCGGAGAACGCTCCGTCACTCATCGAAAGACACCTCGGGCGGAGATCGGACGCGCGGTCGGAGCGGATAGCGTCAGAGGCGACAGCAAAGTGGCGGCATTATAGCAACATGAGGCCGGTAACATGCGGCCGTTACGGACTTTGCCGCCGGAGGAGCCTGAAAGGCCGAGAGGCGAGCCCCGCGCTGCCGCGAAGCTCGCCCCTGCTTGATCCGGTCCTGTGGCAGATCTTGCCTAGGTGCCGTTGCCCCCGGTGGTGACCGGAACCGTGATCCGTGCCGTCGCCGTGTCGGTCAGCCCCGAGGCGTCCGTGATGGTGAGGACGACGGTGTAGTCGCCCGCCGCCGCGTACTGGTGGGTCGGATTGGCCTCGGTCGAGCTCGAGCCGTCGCCGAAGTTCCAGGAGTACGTCAGGGCTCCCTGGGAGGTGGAGGTGTCGATGAAGAGGACCGAGAGCTGGGTCGAGCCCTGGGAGTACGCGAACGACGCGACGGGCCGGTCGCCCTGAATTCGGATCGTGGCGGTGTCGGTCAGCACGCTACCGGCGCCGCCGCCGGTGCCGCCGGTGCCGCCGCCGATCGTCTGGACGCTCACCATCACGCTCGAGACGTTGTTCGACAGCTCCAGCTCGGTCAGCGTGAGCGTGTCGCGGGCTTCGCCCCTGGCGTTGGTCGTGACGGTCGCTCCCCGGGAGCTCAGGGTTCCCGCGTCGGTCGAGAAGTTCACGCCCTGGTTGGCGAGAGGCTGGCCGCTGGAATCGCGCACGATGGCCAGGAGGGTCACCTTCCCGCCGGCCGCCGTCAGGCTCGTGGGAGTGGGCTGCAGGAGGATGGACCCGGCGGCCTCCCCCACCTGAACCGAGATGGTGGCCGTCAAGGTGCCGGAAGAGCTGCCGCTGGTGCCCGTGCCACCCGTACTCGTGCCGGTGCCGCCCACCGATCCTCCGGTAGCCGCGGTGATCATGGCGGTCCCCAGGCGGCCGTCGGCGCGGAACGTGGCCGTCGCGACGCCGTTCCGGTCGACCGTGACGATGGGATCGATCGAGCCCAGGGTGGCCGTCAGCCGGATTTCCGTCCCGGTGTTGAGCGGATTGCCGTCGGGCTTGCGGCCGATCACGGTGATGGTCGATTGGCCATTGAGGCCGATTCTCTGGGGGCTGGCGCTGACCGAGATGATCGTGCCACCGGGCGCGACCGGGGAGGCCTTGTCGCATCCCACGGAGGGAAGCAGAGACAGCAAAAGCAGCAACGGAGCGGCAACTCTGTAATTCATAGTCCCCAGTATACGAACCGGGGCTGCCGTCCGTCCAGACGGCAGCCCCGGTTCTTTAGAGAACAACCAGAAAACAACTGGACAACAACTTCTACCGGCAGCCTACGGGACCGTGACCTGCTTCACGACCTCGTTGGAGCCGCCGGCGTTCGTCACCCGCAACCGTACCGCGTAGGTGCCCGCGGCCCCGTAGGTGAACTGCGGGTTCTGCACCGTGCTGTCGAACGTCCCGTCGTTGGTGAAGTCCCACTGCCAGGCCGTGGGCGCGCCCGTGGACGAGTCGGTGAACTGGACCCGGTGCAGGGCCGGGTCGACCACGAAGAAGGAGAAGTTCGCGACCGGCGCCGTCGGCGGCGTCTGGTGGCACGCCCCATCCGGCGGGGCGAGCAGGAAGCCGTTGGTGAACACCGAGGAGCACCTCGAGTCGAGGTCGCGCACCGTGATGTTGACCGCCGTCGGGATGTTCTGGGTGCCGGCGTTGTTGGTGCCGCAGGGCTGGGTGGCGAACGTGAAGCCCTGGGGCGGGTTCGGCACGATGACCTGCAGCGACGTCGGGGAGGCGGACTGGATCTGGGCCGAGCTGCCGGTCCCAGTGCCGAAGATCACCTCGACGCGGTCGCCGAAGTTCTGGCCCGAAATGGTGACCACCGACCCCGTGCCGCCGGTGCCCGGGTTGACGCTCCGGATCTGCGGCTGCGGCAGGAGGAAGTTGAAGCCGATGTTGGCCGTGGCGCCGTCACCGGTCTGGATGTTGGTGACGGTGATGCTGTCCGCGGCGACGATGCCGTTGACCGGGCACGTGGCCGGCAGCGGCGCGGCGCTGGTGAGGATCACGATCTGGGTGCCGCTCACCGAGAGCACCTGCTGCGCGACCGTGAGGTTGGTGTCCCGGAAGTGGAACGCCACCGTCAGCGGATCGTCGAAGCCCTGGCCCTGGATGGTGACCCGGGTGCCGCCGTCGGCGTCGCCGCCCGAGGGGCCGATGGCGGTGATCAGCACGTTGGTGCCGTACTTGAACTGCTGGAGCCCGACGGTGCTGAAGCCGGTGTTGGCGTTCTTGACCAGCACGTCGACCACCTGGTTGGTGAGGTTCTGCCCGAAGCCCGTCGCCGCCGGAGTGATGGCGACGATGCGCGTGGGCGTCACCGACTCGACCTGCGCCTCGACGCCGTTGAACGACGAGGCGTTGGTGCCGCGGCCGAAGAACACCTGCACCGGCGCCACGAAGCCGTCGCCGATGATGGTGACCCGGGTGCCGCCGTCGTTCGTGCCCAGCGACGGGGTCACCGTGAAGACCTGCGGCTGCTGCGTGCTGCCGCCCAGGGAGTAGGTGAAGCCGCGGTCGATCGAGTCGGACGCCTGGTCCGGCTCGTTGACGTTGATCGTCACCTCGACGCCCACCGAGGCCGTCTGCCCCACGCCGACGGGCACGCCCGCCGCGGCCGCGGAGGGACTGGTGACGACGATGCGGTTGGCCGAGACGGAGCGCACCGTCGCGGCGGTGCCGTTGAACGTCACCCGCACCGGGTTCTGGAACCCGCCGCCGAGGATGGTCACCGACTCACCGCCGTTGGCGCTGCCGATGTTCGGCTCGATCGAGGAGATGAAGAACGTCGCCGGCTGGCCGATGCGGACGTTGGCCGCCCCGGCGCTGCCGTTGAGCTCGGCCCGCACGGTCGCGGTGCCCGTTTCCGAGCCGCCGAACAGCACGGCCTGGGCCCGGCCGTTGACGAGCTGGAGCGTCACCGACTGGGCGCCGCCCGTGCTGCCGAAGCCGCCCAGGTTGGTGGTCAGCGTCACCGGCGTCAGGTCCGGCGGCACCTGGCCGTTGTCGGCGCGGCGCACCTCGACGGTGATGTTGGTCGAGGAGGTGACCCCGGTGGTGATCTCCGGCGGATTGGCCGTCACGGTGATGACGTACGACAGGATCGGGTCCGGCGGCTTGGGAGACACCGGGGGACCGCCGCCGCTCGCGGGTTCGGTCGGAGACGAGGTGCAGCCCAGCAGCGCCGCGAGGGCGAGCATGGGCAAGAGACGGGAAGCGTTCCTGATCCATTCCATAGCGAATGCTCCTGCGGACCTCAAGGCCGGACTTCTAGGGTGAACCTGGCCGGGTCCGACACGATGTCGTCACCCGACAGAGTGCGGCCGAAAACACGCATGGACACGTCCAAAACGATGACCGCGGTGCCTGTCTCGGTGTCTCTGCCAAGGTCGCGAAGGTCCCTCAAAGGCTGGCTGAGGACCTGGTCGCTGGTCAAAAAGGGAAAATTGGTCTGGGTCGAGCTGCCGTCGGCCGGCACGATACCGAAGACCGACTGCACGTTCGGCGGCGGCACCCGCGTGCCGGTGTCGCGCCGCGTGAACCGGACCTCGATCGACCGCAGCTCCACCGATTGCAGATTGGTCGTGGTGCCGTTGGGATCCTTGATGATGTTGCGGATCGTAATCTGGCCGATCGTGAACGGCGGCGTCTGCGAGCGCAACGAGATGGTGGAGGGCAGGCCGTTGAAATCGCTGATCGACAGCAGGACGGTCCCCTCGCTCCGGTCGGTGCGGGACCGGCAGCTCGTCACTGCCAGTGCGAGCACGGCCAGCAGGAAGAGGACGGCGCGATGGTTCTTCATGGGATGGTGCGCTCCCCAAAAGGTTAAAGCTTGATGACCCGCGGCGTGATGAAGATCAACAGCTCCTCATTCTCTTCGCTGCGAGACCTGTTCTTGAACAGATGGCCGATGATCGGGATGTTGCCGAGGCCTGGCACCCGGGCCGAGCCGTCGTTGGTGGAGACCCGGTAGATGCCGCCGATGACCGCCGTGCCGCCGTCGCGCACCACCAGGCGCGTCCGCGCGTCCTTGGTGGCGATCGGAGCGTTGGTGGCACCGGGCACCAGGAAGGCGAGCTGCGGCTCGCGCTTCGAGATGGCGATGTCCATCAGCACCGTGCCCTCCGCCGTGACCTGGGGAATGACGTCCAGCCGCAGGGTGGCGTTGACGAACTGCACCGTCACCGTGTTGTTGAGCACCGTCTGCACCGGGATCTGAAGGCCGCTCTGGATCGACGCCAACTGGTTGTTGAGCGTGGCCACCTTGGGCGCCGAGAGGATCGTGATCAGGCCTTCGTTCTCCGCCGCCCGCAGGGCGATGTCGAGGTTGAAGGTGTTGAGCACGTTGCCCAGCCGCAGGTTGAGGACGCCGTTGTTACCCGAGCCGCCGAGGTTGACGGCGCCGTTGGCGGTGCCGTTGCTCGGGAAGATCAGGCCCGTCGTGTTGCCGTGGGCGGCGTCCGCCACGGCCTGGAAGCCCCAGGCGACGCCCAGGTCGCGCGAGAAGCGCTTCGTCGTCTCGACGATGCGGGCCTCGATCATCACCTGCGGCTCGGGCGAATCGAGCAGGTCGATCACCGACAGCACGGCGTCCATGTTGGACGGCAGCTCCTTGATGATCAGCGCGTTCGTCCGCCGGTCCACCACGACGCTGCCCCGCTGCGTGAGGATGCCCGACTGGCCCGTCTTGAGCAGCCGCGAGACCTCGTTGGCGTCGGCGTAGCTGAGCCGCTGATAGACCGTCCGCAGGGGGATCGCCAAGGCCTTGGCCGCCGCGAGGTCCTGCCGCGACTTGGCTTCCCGCTGCAGGGTGTCGGACGGCGCGATGCGCATGACGTTGCCGTCGAGCTCGTAGTCCAGGCCGTTGATCTTGAGGATCTGCTCCAGCGCCTGGTCCCAGGGAACGTTCTCCAGCTCCGCCGTCACCACGCCCCGGACACCGGGCTGGACGATGACGTTCAGGCCGCTGATCTGGGCGAACGTGCGCAGCACGTCCGTCACGTCGGCGTTGGTGACCTTGAGGTCGATCGGCTCGCCGGCGTAGATCCGCTCCTTCTCGCCGACCGACCGGGCGCCGAAGCTCTGCAGCGGCGAGGCGGCCGTCGGAGCGACCGGCGTCACGTCCACCGGCGACGTGCCGGGCCGCACGGCGCCGGGCTGCGAGCCCGCCGAGCTTGCGGCCGCCGGCGGCACGACCCGCGAAGGAGTGACCTTGACCACCGGCGGCTCCGAGGAGGCCGGGGGAGCCGGCATCGGCGACGCGTCCTCCGTCTCGATGCTGCCGCCCTTGGTGCCGGCGCCCGCGGGCGGCGCCGCCACCTGCTGGGCGAGCGTCAGGTCCGAGGGCTGGGCGGCCGCCGGCATCGGCGCGGACGGGGCGGCCGGCCTGGCCGAGGCCGTCTGGGACTTGACCGGCGCCGGAGCCGGGGCCGGCATGTCCGCCATTCCCCCCGGGGCCGGCGCGTCGACCGTCGACGGGAAGGACACGACGAGCGCGTCCTGCGTGCGCTCGATCACCGGCAGCGTGTCCCCGCGCAGGTCGAAGACCACGCGCGAGACGGGCCTCGGCGCCGGCTTGAACTGGGCCACCCGCACCCGCTCCACCACGCCGCCTTCCACCGCCAGGTTCGAGCGCGCGCTGCGGTTGATCACGCCGTCGAGATCGATGACGAAACGGCGGGGCTCCGATAAGGCGAAGGTCGAATACGGGAACTCGCCGTCGCCGGAGATGCGGATCACCGAGCCGCCGGCCGAAGCCAGCACCTCGATGCCCTCCAGCCGCGTCGCCGCGGTGCCGGAGGTGACCGGCGCCACCATCGGCTTGTCGGGCGTGCCGCTGCCCGACAGTGCCGTCGAGCCGCCGGCGGTCGAGCTGCCGGCCGTCGAGCTGCCGGCAGTCGAGTCAACGGCCGTGGAGCCCGTGGCCGCCGGCTCGGACTGCGCGGACGGGGACGGCCCGGACGATGAGCCGGTCCCCGCCTGCGCGCCTGAGCCGCCGCCGTCCTCGCCGAGCGGCTCGAAGGCGAGCTTGGCCTTGCCCTGGTCCTCCAGGGGCATGAGCTGGATCCGCAGCTTCGTGCCGTCGGCGGTGACCGAGTGCTCCACCTCCTGGCGCGTGCCGATCACCAGCCGGGTCATCGGACGGCTGCCCTCGTTGCTCTTCTGAATGGCGAGCGAGGAGACCAGCCCGTCTTCGGGAGAGAGGTCCGCCAGCCGGGCCGCGGGCACCGCGTTGGGCAACTCGATGATCACCCGGCCCTCGGCGTTGCGGAAGCTGGTCCACACCAGAGGCGAGCTGGCCTCCAGGTCGACGAACGCTTCCGGAGCCCCCTCGCGGAGGTCCAGGGAGCGAATCTCGGCGGGCGCCGACGCGGGTGCCGCCTTGGCTTCGGCTGAAGCCTCCTTGGAGGCGGCGGGTGCCGCCTCGACCACCCGTGCGGGCCTGGCAGCGGTACAGCCGATACCCACCGCTACCGTCATAACCGCCGCCGAAGCAACCCATCGCTGCCAGCCGGCGCTCCGTCTTCTCATGACCACATCTCCCATGGCAACTCGCCTCCCTTGCGGGCCTGAAACACCGAACCTAGGAGGGGTTCAGGCTTTTGACCACCTCGCGGAACGGCTTCAAGGCGGTCGGATCCTGCACGACCTGCTTAAAGACGATCTCGTCGTGGTTGATGCTCACCACGTCACCGTCGTAAAGCTGATCCCCTTCCTTCAGCAGATAGCTCTTCTTCTGGTTGGTGGCCACCACCTGCGCCACGAACCCCTTGCTCGTCTTGAAGATCCCGGTCAGGCCGATCTCGTCGATCAGCAGACCCGGCACGCCCTCGGGCCGCGGACCCCGGAACTGCGGGAGGTCCGGCGCCGCCAGCAGCGACTTGAACGGATCGCGCCGGTTGCCCGGGTCGTACGTGAAGCCGCCGCTCCCCGAGAGCACCTCTTCCTCCCCCTGGAGGATCTCGTCGATGTCGCCCAGATCCGGCTCCGCCGGGGCCTCTCCCGGCTTCGTCTCCCCCTGCGGCGGCGGCGCCGACGGCTGCCCCGAGGATCCCGAGGACTGCTGCCCCGGCGCCTGGGCGAAAGCGCTCCAGGCGGCCGCCAGCACGACCAGGGCGATCAGCGTTGCGGTCTTGACCAGGCCGGGCTTGACGAAACGTGCCTTGACTGCCATTAGTCGGGTCCTCCTGCGGCCCCGGCGCTGCCGGAACGGATGCGGGATGCCGGCCCGCCGGCGGCGGGAGCGCCGGGCGCTCCCGGCGCGCCGGGAACAGTCCCGTCGGCGGGCGCCGCGGGAGCCGACTCCTTGTAGACGAACGTCTTGGCCGTGAAGCTCGCCGAGATCGTGTGGCCGTCCTTCGACGGCGGGAGGGCGAGGACCTCCAGGTTCTCGATGTTGATGATCCGCGAGAACCGGCTGATCCGGTCGAAGAACAGAGCCAGGTTGTGGTACGAGCCCCGGACGCCGACCGCGATCGGCCACTCGCTGAAGAACTCCTTGTCCGTCAGCTTCCCCGGGTTGAACTTCGCCAGCGCGAAATCCCCCTGCTCGGTGAGCGAGCGGATACGCCGCATCAGGTCGGGCGTGTTGCGCCGCGCCGGCAGGATCCGCAGCAGCTTGTCGAGCTCCAGCTCGAGCTGCCGCACCTCCTCGCGGAACTTCGGCAGCTCCTGCCGCGCCGCCCGGCCTTCCTGGATCTTGTTCTGGAGCTCCGCCAACTGGACCTCCAGCGCCGCGTACTCGTCGTTCTTAGGCTGCACGTACTGCCAGTAGCCAAGCCCGAACAGCAGCAGGCCCGCGGCCAGTCCGACCCCCAGGCCGATGTACCAGGGTTTCCCTTCCAGTCCTGTCTTGAGCGCCATCGGGTCTTCCCTCCTAACCCGACGTCGCCGACGTCGTGGTGCCCGCGGTTGCCGGCGTGGCGCCAGGAGCGGCCTCCGCCCCGGGCTCCTTGTCGTGCTTGGCGAACGTGAAGGTGAAATTGATGCTGAACTTGTAGGTGCCGCCGCCCTGCTGCTCCGTGCTCTTCAGCGTCGGCTCGTCGATCTCCGCCACCTTGTCGAGGTTCTCGATGAAGTTGGCGACCGCGTTCGTGTTGAAAGCGCGCCCCTGGATCTCGATCGTGTTTCCGATCATCGTCATCTGATCGAGCCACAGCAGCTCCGGCAGCGCGCGCGACACGGAGTCCATCAGCCGCACCGGGCCCTGCTGGTTCGCCTTCAGGTCGTTGATGATCCCGATCTTGCGCTCGAGCTCGCCCTTCTTCGCCTTGTAATCGTCGACTTCCTTGATCACGGAAGCCAGCGCCTCGACCTCCCGCTGCGCGGCCGACACCTCGGCGGCCTTTTCCACCAGCCGCTGGTCCGCCAGCTTCCAGGCGATGCCGACGCCCACGATTCCGACCAGCACTCCGACCGCGATCATCCACGGGCCGAGGTCCTTGCCCTCCAGCTTCAAGCCTCCGGGCACCCTCGACTTGCGGACCGCCGCCGGCCGCTTGCCCTCCGACAGGAGATTGATCTTGATCATCGGCTAATCCCCCGCCTTCCGGATGCCGAGCCCCACGGCGACGGCCATCATCGGAGCGATCGATCGCAGCCATTCGCCATCGAAATCGCTCTCCTTGAATTGGATCTGGCGCAACGGGTTCATCAGCTCCGTCGGCACCTGGAACCGCTCGCGCAGCACCTGCAGGAGGTTCGGCGTCAACGCGCAGCCGCCGGAAAGGATCAGCTCGTCGACCGGACCCTCCGACGAGGTCGCGGAAAAGAAATCGAACGTCTTGCGGATCTCCGACGCCATCTCGGCCGACACCGCGTCGAGCACCGGGCGGGCGTCGGCGGGCGAATAGCGGTCCACCGACTCGCCCTGCTTCAAGCCCTCGGCCTGCTGGAAGGAAAGATTGAACTCGCGCTGCAGCGCCTCGCTGAACTGGTTGCCGCCGAACGAGATGTCGCGCCAGAACACCGTGCCGCCGCGCGCCAGGATGTTGATGTTGGTAACGCCCGCGCCCATGTTGATCAACGCCACGACCTTGCGCGGATCCAGCTCGTAGTTCGCCTCGTACGCGTTCTGCACCGCGAAGACGTCCACGTCCACCACCGTCGGCGTCTTGCCCGTCTGGCTGATCACCGACACATAGTCGTTGACCTTGTCCCGTTTCACGGCGACCAGCAGGACCTCCATGTTGTCCCGGCCCGGCTCGCCGTCCGAGAGCACCACGTAGTCCAGGCGCACGTCGTTGATGTCAAAGGGAATGTACTGCTCGGCCTCCCATTGGATCGAGTCCGCCAGCTCGTCTTGCGACATCGCCGGAAGCTGGATCTTCTTGATGATGACCGAATGGCCCGACAGCGACGTCGCGTAGCTGGTCCCCTTGACCTTCGTCTGGTCATTCAGGCGGTGGATCGCATCCACCACCAGGGACGAATCCATGATGGAGCCGTCGACGATCGCCTCCGGCGAGAGAGGCTCGACTCCGAGACGCTGAAGGTGGAACTCCCCCTTCTTCTCGCGCAGCTCGACCAACTTGATGGCCGAGCTCCCGATGTCGAGACCCACAACCCCCTTCTTCGTACGGGAGAAGAGCACTTTGAACTCCTCAAAGCCCAACGTTCAAGGCTACTTACTGGTGCTTACTTAAAGCTTCGCTGGAAGCTACCAGGAAACGACACCAGTGTCAAGACGCCAATGCATCTATGTCTATATTGTCCAGTGCAAGAACTCTACACCTGTCCCGCCGGCCTTTGCAAGAGGATTTTTCCAGCTTTCATCAGGGTTTGGCGGCTTCCCGCTATCTGCGAAAGACCTCCAGGGGTACCAAGGATCCCGGCGGAGGGTCCTCCATCCCCAGGGAAGGCCGTCCTTTAGATGGAGGGGACGAGCGAGGGCCGGACGGCGGCGCCGGACTGTTTTCCCCCGGTCCCGGACGGTTTTCCCCCGGGGCCGCACGATCGGGACTGCCTGCCCGGCGATTTTCCCCGAGGGCCGGACGGGTTTCCCCCGGTCCCGGACGGGTTTCCCTTCCCGCCCAACGGTTTTCCCTTCGGGCTCAACGGTTTTCCCCTCGAGCCCAACGGCTGGCCCCGAGCGCCGGACGATCTTCCCCCGGGGGAAAACGACTCACCCCAAAGGCCGGACGATGGGATTTCCGGGGCGCGCGATGGGGCCCGAGGGCCGGACCCTCTTCCCGTCGGGGTAGACGGCTGGGCCCGAAGGGAAAACGGCTCGCCCCGCTTGGCCGGCCGTTCGTCCCCGCGGGAAAAAGGTCAGGGAGTCCGGGCCGGCCGCCGCGAACCGGGGCCGGGCGCCCCGTCGAGGGCTCGCGGTCCGCGGCCCCGTTCCCGCGCTCGGTTTCCCGCTTCCGCCGCCAGGCTTCGATCACAGGTTGACACGTAAATACTCCTCCAGCGCTCGACGGAATCGGCGGACGGTCGGCCGCACCAGGGGCCGGTAGAGATAACGCAGGAGAGGGCCCGGGAGGCCGCGCCCGCGCTCCTCGAGGTCTACGCGTGCCCTCGGATGATCCATGAACTTGAAGGCTGCCCTTCGATAGGCGCGATCGTCGCGCCAGAATTCGACCGCGCGGAGATGCTTCGCGTTCTTGTAGCCGTAGTGGCTGGGCGCCACCAGGCGCAGCGGGGCGCCGTGCGCGATGGACAGCGCTTGCCCGTCCATGCGATCGGCCAGCAGGACGTCCGGGGCCAGGAGATCCGACAACGGGAGGCCGACGGCGTACCCGTCCTGACAACGGAAAATGACGAAAGTTGCGCCCTGCTGGGGACGCGCCCGCGGAAACGCGATTCGTTCATAGAAGTCCGCGAACAGGAAGCCGCTCCATCGGACGGACCGGTACGTCCAGGTGGTCACGCAGTGAAAGTCCGATACCTGATCGATCCGTGGCAGACCCTGCAGCTCGTCCGTGATCGTAACGGGGTGGTCGACGTCCCCACGAATGCCGAGCTCGAAAGCCGCTCCGCTCTTCGGGAACCGGCGAGCGAACTGCGTCAGGCCGAATCGCGGAAATTCGGCGATCTCGTACTGCCCTGGAGGCAGCTTTCGCGTGGGCTTTCCCAGATCCTTAACCTTTTTCTCTGGCTCGCGCTGCGACGGAGGCCTCAAAGAGCTTTCGGAATTCCTCCGGGCTCAGGCCGTTCGGATGGAGGGGTAACCCGAGCTCGTGGACAAGGTCTGCGATGGCGGGAAAATCAATACGTTCCGGCATCCCGCCCGGAGTCATGTACATGCCATAGCAATCGAAGCACACTTCGATGGCCGCGACGGCCTTGTGGTGTTCGTCATAGAAAAGGAATGCATGACGAGGATCGAAACACATGTATTTTTCATAAGTCTTGTAATTGCCGGCAACCGCGGCCAGCAGCCGTTTCGTCTGATCGATCGTCAGCGGCGCTCCATCCTTATTGGCTGCCAGCTTCTGGATAGCCCCCTCCTGGAGGATGGAATCCAGGAGCACACCCGGGTCCTTGTGGTAGTAGGCCCGGACCTCCGCGTAGGCCAGGCCTGGCCAGTTGGCACCCGCGCGCGGAGGCGCAGGCTCAACTCGGGAGGCTCCCTTTGCAGGAATCGCAGGAATAACGGCAGCAGACTCATTCGCGGGGTGGCGGCAACCCGCGGTCATCGTTGAGAGCAGTAGCGAAAGCCCTAACAGCGTACGGAGCGAGACGTCGCGCATCGTCGGCATGCCCTCAATAAAATTGAAACGAGTGGCCTATCCTACCATTTTTTTAACCGGTTCCCTCCTTCCTCGAACAGCGTGCCCTCGGCCCCAACCTCAATGGCATCGGTTACCGGTGCCCCTGGTCTGAAGGTCCGCCGATGGGCAGCACCCACAGCTCGCGGCCGTGCTGCCCGTCGTCGGCCGTGAAGAACAGGGCGTCCCCGGCGACCACGAGCTGCTCGGGGCCCGACGAGATGGGACCGGGCCGGAGGTCGGCCACCAGCACCGTGCCGGCGGACGTGCCGTCGCTCCGCCACAGCTCGAGGCCGTGGTCGCCGTCGGTGGCGGCGAAGTAGAGCTTGCCGCCGCCTGCCGCCAACGAGTCGATTCGGGAGCCGCGGAGGCCGGGGGCGATGTCCTTCACCAGCACGGTGCCTTCCGGCGTGCCGTCGGTCTTCCAGAGCTCGCCGCCGTGAACGCCGTCGTCCGCCCGGAAGAAGAGCTGGTCGCCCACGGCGGTGAGCAGGGGCGGGAAGAAGAAGCGGGAGTCGTAGAGCGGCAGGCCCAGGGTCTTCACCGGAACGGTGCCCGCCGCCGTGCCGTCCGAGCGCCAGAGGCCCTTGGGCTGCCGGGCGTCGCCCGTCTCGGCGAAGAAGTAGAGGGCGCCCTTGAAGACGACGAGCGAGACGGGGTTGAGCGGGTGCGGCGCGTCGAGATCGGGGATCACCGGCGCCGTGCCCGCGGCGGTGCCGTCGGTCGACCACAGCTCGGGCGCCTCCCGCCCCGCGATGGGACGCTGAAGGATGAAAAAGGTCTTGCCGCCGAGCGAGGCCGTCTCCATGCCGAGGGTGTAGTGCCCGGTCTGGCTGAGGATCGGCCGCGTTCCCGCGTCCGTGCCGTCGGTGCGCCAGAGGTCCACGAAGTGGGGGGCCGTGGGCTGCGGCGCCGTGAAGAGCAGGTAGCCGTTCCCCGTCTCGTTGAGCGGCGAAGGCGCGATGCCGAAGCGCCGGGGGAAGCGAGCCTGCGTCCCCGCGGGCGTGCCGTCGCTCGTCCAGAGGGTCCAGACCCAGCCGTTGATGCTGGGCGAGAAGCTCTCCGGCTCGGCGAAGAAGAGGAGCTTGCCGTCGAGCGCCGCCCCTTTGCGGAGGTCCCGGGAAAGCGGGACGTCGAAGGCGAAGGTGCCGCCCGGTGTGCCGTCGGTGCGCCAGAGCTTCTTGTCCCAGTCGAAGAAGCCGAGGCCGCCCGCCAGGCTGGCGACTTGAGTAATCCGCACGGAAGCGAAGGGGTTGCACGGCTCTCCGGTGCCCGGAAGCAGGAGGGTCCCTGGGGCCGTGCCGTCGCTCGTCCAGACGCCCGTCGAGGTGCCGTCGCAGCCGGCGAACAGGACCCGGCCGCCCAGGGGAGAGAGATCGTGGATCGCGCCGTCCGCCGCGAGGTCGCCGCCGCTCTCCAGGAGGGGCTCCGCCCGCCCGGGGGTCAGGTCGCTGATCCAGGGCCGGACGCCGCTGGCGTCGAGGCGGCTGAAGACGATCCGGCCGTCCAGCGGCGCGAGGTCGACCGGCAGGCCCAGGGGGCTCGCGGCGTAGGGCAGATGGGCGAGGCGAGCGGTGCCGTCAGCGGTGCCGTCGGTGGACCAGAGATCCTGCTTCGCGTCTTCGAAGAGCAGGTCGCCGAGGGCCGGACGGAAGCCCGCGGGCGCGCCGTCGCAAGGGCCCGGGCAGAGGTCTTTCACCAGCCGGGTGCCCTGGGGCGTGCCGTCGGTCGTCCAGAGCTCACGGCCATGGGCGGCGTCCCGGCCGGCGAAGAGCAGGCGGCCCTGGAAGGGTACGAGCGGCGCGGACGGGGCGAGCCGCGGGCAGCCCCCGGGGCAGCCGAGGAGACGGCGCGGGACCTTCATCGCCGGATCGAGGAACCAGAGATCCGTCTCGCCGGCGGGGTTCCCGCTCCGGCTGGCCCCGAACAGGACCCGCGAGCCCAGGCCGTAGAGCTTGTCGAGGCGCGTGAAACCGTAGGGCGGCCCCAGCGGGACCGTGCCGCCGCGGGTGCCATCGGTGCGCCAGAGGGTGCTCTCGCCGCTTTCCGAATCGTATTGGGTGAGCAGCACCCGTCCGCCGATTTCGTGGAGGCCCAGCCCCGAGCTGCGCCAGTGAGAGGGAAAAACCCGGAGCCGGCGGGCCTTCCCGCCCGGGTCCAGGACCCAGAGACTGGAGCCGGCGTTGCTGAATTCGTTGAAATAAATCGAGGAGCCATGCGGCAGGATCTGCGCGATCAGGGACGGGGTCTGGGCGAGCCGTACCGTCCCCTGCGCCGTGCCGTCCGTGGCCCACAGCTCGCCTCTGGTGCTGGCCGCGGCGAACAGCACGCGCCCGCCCTGGACGGTGAAAAGGCCGGGGAACGAGCCGCCGGCTCCCGGCTGGACGTCGCGCAGGAGGCGCGTGCCCTCGCGGGTGCCGTCGCTGCGCCAGGGCTCGCACCCCTGGGCCGGGGTGCAGCCGCCGAAGAAGAGCGTCCGGCCGTCGGGACCGATCGCGGGCTTGTCGAAGGCGAGGGGGGAGAAGCCCTGGACCCGGACGCCGGCGAGCGGGAAGGTGCCCGCGGCCGTGCCGTCCGTGCGCCAGAGGTGGCCGGTGAAGTCGCGCAGGAAGACGACGCGGCCGGTGGTCGCCAGGATGCCGAGCTGGGAGCCGTTGAAGCTCAGCGCGTCGCCGCAGAAGTCGGCCAGCCGCTCGGTCATGCCCTCGGTGCCGTCCGTCACCCAGAGACCGCAACTGATGGGGTCCTTCAGGAGGGCCAGGAAGACCACCCGGCCGTTCACCGGGGTGTACTGGTAGAAATCGGCCGGGCTGTTCGACGGATCGAACGCCTCGACGCCCGGATTGAGGTCCACCACGAGACTGGGAACGGCCGCCCCGGCGAGAGCCGCGGAGAACAGGGCGAGCAAGAGGACGGTCGTGAAGTATCGCAAGGTCGAGATCCTCCTGAAACCAATGCTTCTGAAACCAATGCCTGTAAAAAGTCAGGGCAGGGGCAGCTTCCACAGCTCACGGCCGTGGACGCCATCGTCCGCCGTGAAGAACAGCGCGTCCCCGGCGGCCACGAGCTGCTCGGGGCCCGACGAGATGGGACCGGGCCGGAGGTCGGCCACCAGCACCGTGCCGGCCGCCGTGCCGTCGCTCCGCCACAGCTCGAGGCCATGCTCGCCGTCGGTGGCGGCGAAGTAGAGCTTGCCGCCGCCTGCCGTCAACGAGTCGATTCGCGAGCCGCGGAGGCCGGGAGCGATGTCCTTTACCAGCACGGTGCCTTCCGGCGTGCCGTCGGTCTTCCAGAGCTCGTTGCCGTGGACGCCGTCGTCCGCCCGGAAAAAGAGCTGGTCGCCCACGGCGGTGAGCAGGGGCGGGAAGAAGAAGCGGGAGTCGTAGAGCGGCAGGCCCAGGGTCTTCACCGGAACGGTGCCCGCCGCCGTGCCGTCCGAGCGCCAGAGGCCCTTGG